>ENA-OQAS01000303-OQAS01000303.1-human-gut-metagenome-genome-assembly--contig:-NODE-303-length-25971-cov-4.762459_pt1 | contig 25971 bp, 37 predicted proteins | sample MGYA00242733_ERZ504523 | MGnify/ENA primary metagenome ERZ504523 (study PRJEB26092, sample SAMD00036239) | human gut metagenome | host: Homo sapiens | study: EMG produced TPA metagenomics assembly of...
CCAGCACTACGGCTGCAACATGCAGTTCGGCGGCGACGACAGTGGAGCAACATGCTGGGCGGCACCGAGCTGATCCGCCGCAAGCTGGCAAGGACGCTATGCTATGACCATCACCCTGCTGACCGACTCTCAGGGCAAGAAGATGGGCAAGACCGCCGGCAATGCCGTCTGGCTGGACCCCAACAAGACCAGTCCATTCGAGTTTTACCAGTACTGCGCAATGTGGGCGATGCCGATGTGATGAAGTGCATCCGTATGCTCACCTTCCTGCCGCTGGAGCAGATCGACGAGATGAGCACATGGAAGGATCAGCGCCTGAACGAAGCTAAGGAAATTCTGGCTTACGAGCTGACCAGCATGGTCCATGGCAAAGAAGAGGCCGAGAAGGCCCAGAATGCTGCCCGCGCACTGTTCAGCGGCAGCGCAATGGATACCGAGCACATGCCTTCTACTCAGCTGACCGAGGCCGACCTGACCGATGGCTCCATCGGCATCCTGACCCTGATGGTCAAGGCTGGTCTGGCAGCATCCAACGGCGAGGCACGCCGTCTGGTCGTGCAGGGCGGTGTTCTGGTGGATGGCGAGAAGGTAGCCGCTCCCACCGTTGGCTTCACTGCTGAGCAGCTGGCAAAGGGTATTGTGATCAAGAAGGGCAAGAAGATCTACCACAAAGTCACTCTGTAAAAATATTGAACATGAAAATGCCGGTGTACTCTGTTTTGGAGTGCACCGGCATTTTTTCACTTGATGGAGGATTGCTCGCTTGCTTGCAGAATTTACAGCTCGTAAGCCTTCTTCAATGCTTCGTAAGCTGCATCCTCATTCTCTGCGTGGACCAGCAGGGAAATATCCAGATCGCTGGTGGTGATAAGCAGTACTTCAATGCCGGCCATTGCCAGAGAATTCAGTGCACGGGCAGCTACGCCGCAGCTGGTGACCATTTCTTCACCAAACAGGTTCAGCTTGGAATAACCCACGCTGATCAGCGGAGAAGCCTTGGCATCCTTGTCCAGATTTGCAACGGAAATAGCCTTCATCACCAGCGGAAGATCACTGCTGGAAGCGGTAAAGCAGAAATCGATGGTGGTGCCATGGGGTGCACTCTGGCTGATCATATCTACGACCACACCGTTATCTGCAAAGATCTGCAGGTAACGTGCGAGGCTGTTGCCCTTGAACTCTACATCCTGCACACTGATCATCATGAGGCTCGGCTCAATATTGATCTTCGATACTCCGTACATAAGGATCCTCCGTTCTGCCCGAAAGGCGGGCTTCAACAATACAAAAATATTCAGGTAAGCTGCAAAAACTCCGGGTCGATATTTTCCCGGGCAATGGACTGAATCATTTCCAGGCTGAAATCTGGATACGCCTTCCGTACTCCGTGGGCCTTTGTAAGGGCTTCGGTATAATCGCGGAACAGGTAGGTACGCACATTGGATTTGCCTGCATCATAGTGGGTCACCGTCGGCAGAAGTCTGGGAGAGAGCACGCTGCAACGGACAGTGCCGTCCGGTTCGGTCGTTTTTTCAAGCTGAACCGATAAAATTGCGCCGACCAGCTGATTGGGCTTTTCCTGCGTGCTGATAAAATTGCCCAGAGAATAGGCCGTGAACACCTGCCTGCCGTCTGCTGCAGTCAGCCACTGTGCATTTTGCAGCACATGCGGGTGGGTGCCAATGATCAAGTCTGCACCCCAGTCTGCAAGGTTCTGCGCCAGAGTTCGCTGCGGATCTGCGATGGCATGGCTGTTTTCTACGCCCCAGTGCACACCCACCACCACAAAATCTGCAAGCTGACGTGCCGCTTTTACCTGCTGCTCGATCACATCGGTCTGGCTGGTATAGATCACATTGGCCTGCATGGAGCTGTTCTGCGGGATGCCATTGGTATGCTCTGTGTAGGAAAGATATGCGATCGTTACACCATTGACAGTCTGCAGCGGGACATGACCGTAGTCGCTTTCTCCCTTCCACAAACCGATCGTTACAACATCCTCCGGCATACTGCCCCAGAAGCGCAGGGTAGCGGCAATGCCGGAAGCGCCTTTATCGTAGGTGTGGTTATTGGACAGGCTGAACACCCGCACACCCGCCCGGTAAAGCGCACGGGCGCAATCGCCCGGCGTAGAAAAGCATGGGTAGGAGGATGGCTCCAATTCATCCGTGCAGAGCGTTTCCTGATTGATCCAGTTCACATCATGCTGTGCATAAAAAGGCGCAATATGTTCGTAACAGTAATCGAAACTGTAAGCTTCCTCTCCGGAAGCGCGGCGCTGCGCCTGCTTATAAATGGGAGCGTGGATCAGATTATCTCCTGTTGCAGAAAAGCGGACAGTCTGAACCAGCGGCTGCGGTTCCGGCTCTGGCGCAGGCTCTGCTTCTTCCGGCTGTGATACAGTGGCAGAACCTGCAGAAGAGCTTTCCGTGCTCACCGGTTCTGCCGTCGGTATGCTTTCCTGCAGAAAGAACTTTGGCAGCAATGGCAGGCAGAACAGAAATACGATCAGCATCGCTCCGGCTGTCCAGAAAGCCTGCCTTCTGGCACGGCGTTTTGCAGTCGGTCTGCGCCGGTGCTGTTGCGGGGATTGTTTGCTCATCCGCGTCCACATCCTTCCACCATGTTTCTGCCAAAAGCAAAGCAATCAGGCTTTTTAAAGTGCAGCGATCATATCACCCATATTGTACAGGCCCGGCTCCTTTTTTGCAAGGTAAACTGCTGCATTCACAGCGCCGTTTGCAAAATATTGCGGGAGTAAGCGGTGTGCTTGAGGGTGATCACCTCATCCGGACCGCAGAACAGCACTTCGTGATCACCCACGATGCTGCCACCGCGCACGGACTGATACCAATTTCCTTCGGGTCGCGCTTCTGACGGACAGAAGAACGATCATACACATAGTGATATTCGCCATTATTCTGCTCGTTGATGGCATCAGCCAGCATCAGTGCAGTGCCGCTGGGAGCATCCAGCTTGTTGTGGTGGTGCTGCTCCACGATCTCAACATCGTAGTTCACACCCAGAATAGCCGAAGCGCGCTTGCACAGCTCCGACAGCACATTGATGCCCATGGACATATTAGCGCTCTTGAACACCGGCACCGTGCGGGATAGCTGCACCACCTTGAGCTGCAGCTCTTCCGAAAGGCCGGTGGTGCACACCACGATGGGCAGCTTGTGAGCTTCACAGTAGGCAGAGCCTTTTCCACAGCGGCCGGAGAGCTGAAATCGATGATCACATCGCCCTTGCCGTCCAGCTTTTCCAGGCTGTCATACACAGGGATGCCGTTCTGTTCGCCATCCTTTATGTCGATGCCTGCAATCACGCGGCAGTCCTCGCGCTGTGCGATCATATCACACAGCACATGGCCCATGCGGCCGCCGATGCCCTGAATCACAATATCCGTCATAATTTTTATCCTTTCCTGCCCGTTTTGCATATCGGCATATCGCAAAATGCCCGGACAGAGCGCTCCGCCGGGCATTTTGCAGCCAAAAACTTATTCTGTAATAAGACCCTCTGCACGCAGAGCCTTTTCAATCTGCTCCTTGTGGGCCTCGCTCGGCTCTACCAGAGGCAGACGGCACTCGCCGGCCTCCCAGCCCAGCACATTCATGGCGTACTTCACCGGAATGGGGTTCACTTCGCAGAACAAAGCATCTGCCAGCGGCAGCATTTCCAACTGCAGCTGACGTGCCTTGCGGTATCGCCGTCAAAGAATGCCTTGCAGCAGTTGTGCACCAGCTCCGGCTTGACATTGGACACGACGCTAATCACGCCCTTGCCGCCCAGAGCCAGCAGGGGAACCACCTGATCGTCGTTGCCGGAATAAATGTTCAGCTCGTCGCCGCACAGCTGTGCGATCTTGGCTACCTGAGAGATGTTGCCGGAAGCTTCCTTGATGCCGTTGATCAGAGGATGCTTGCTCAGTTCCAGAGCAGTCTCCGGGGCAATGTTCAGGCCGGTGCGGGAAGGCACGTTGTACATGATCACCGGGATGCCTCCGGCCTCAGCCATGGCGGTAAAGTGAGCAACCAGACCAGCTGCGTGGTCTTGTTGTAATAGGGAGTCACCATCAGCAGAGCGTCTGCGCCGCATTCGGCAGACTTTGCGGCCAGTGCGCAGCCGTGGTCGGTATCGTTGGAGCCAGCGCCTGCAATGACGGGCACGCGGTGTTGACAACATCCACCGTATACTTGATGGCGGCAAGCTGCTCCTCATCGGTCATAGTAGAGCACTCGCCGGTGGTGCCGCAGATGATGATGGCATCGGTATGGTGCGCGATCTGATCCTCAATAATGCGGCCCAGCTCGTCAAAGTTGATGCTTCCGTCCTCGTACATCGGGGTGATAATGGCAACACCCGCGCCGGTAAAGACAGGATTCTTCATAGACTAAAAACTCCTTTGTATGCGCTTTTGCGCAAAATATACTTAGTCGAAATAGCCCTTTGCGGCCAGCAGCTCTGCCAGCAGAACGCCGCCGCCTGCAGCACCGCGCAGGGTGTTGTGGCTCATGCAGGCAAACTTGTAATCAAACAGGGTGTCCTCGCGCAGGCGGCCGATGCACACAGCCATGCCGTTCTCGGTGTTGCGGTCCAGCTTGGGCTGCGGACGATCCGGCTCGGTGAAGTAATGCAGGAACTGCTTGGGTGCGCTGGGCAGGTCAAGCTCCTGTGCGGGGCCGCGGAAGTTTGCCCATGCCTCCAAAATCTGCTCCTTGGTGGGCTTCTTCTCAAAGCTTACAAACACGGCAGCGGTGTGGCCGTCGGAGACAGGCACGCGGAAGCACTGGGCGTGATCACCGGCTTTTCGGCGTTCACGATATGGTCGCCCTCAATGTGGCCCCACAGCTTGAGCGGCTCGCGCTCGCTCTTTTCTTCCTCGCCGCCGATGTAGGGGATCACGTTGTCCACGATCTCGGGCATACGGTCAAAGGTCTTACCTGCACCGGAAATGGCCTGATAGGTGCACACCAGAGCCTTGCTGACACCAAAATCCTTCATCAACGGGTGCAGGGCGGGAACATAGCTCTGCAGGCTGCAGTTGGACTTGACGGCAATAAAGCCGCGCTTGGTGCCCAGACGCTTGCGCTGTGCGGGGATGATCTCGATGTGGTCGGCGTTGATCTCGGGCACCACCATGGGCACATCCGGGGTAAAGCGGTTTGCACTGTTGTTGGACACCACCGGGCACTCAGCCTTTGCATAGGCCTCTTCCAGAGCCTTGATCTCATCCTTGGGCATGTTGACTGCACAGAAGATAAAATCCACCTGAGAAGCAACCTCTTCCACCTTGGATGCATCCAAAACTACCATCTTCTTGACACTTTCCGGCATGGGGGAGGTCATGGCCCAGCGGGGACCGACAGCTTCCTCATAGGTCTTGCCGGCGCTGCGGCCGGATGCGGCCAGAACGGTCAGCTTGAACCAGGGTGATTTTCCAGCAGCGTCACAAAACGCTGACCGACCATACCAGTCGCACCTACGATACCCACTTTATACTGTTTTTCCATTTCCAGCACCTTTCCTTTCGTGAAAGCGAACTCAATAAATATTTCTATTACATAGATTCACGGCTTGCAAACCGGACAGCGATGCAATATAATAGATACTGTTTATACAGATTTTATGATATCATTGATACGGTGTCCGTGTCAATCATCGGAAAGGCAAATTGCACGCTATGTTAAAAAAGATTTTTGGTATGATTTACCCAAAGAACTCATTGCACAGGAGCCGGCTGACCCCAGAGACTCTGCACGGCTGATGGTGCTGAGCCAGAAAGACGACAGCATCCAGCACAAGATCTTCCACGATCTACCGGAATTTTTAGAGCCGGGCGACCTGCTGGTGGTAAACAATTCCAAGGTCCTGCCTGCCCGCATCGTGGGCGTCAAGCAGCCAACCGGTGCTGTGTGTGAGCTGCTTTTGCTGCGTCAGGTCAAAGGCGACCAGTGGGAATGCCTTGCAAAGCCCGGCAAGCGGATGCAGCCCGGCACGAAGGTGAGCTTTGGTGACGGCAGCCTGACCGCCGTGGTAGACGAGACCATGGAGGACGGCAACAAGTACGTTACATTTTATTACGATACCGAGACCCTTTATGAAAAGCTGGACGAATTTGGCAAAATGCCTCTGCCGCCCTACATCACAAAGCAGCTGGAGGATCAGAGCCAGTATCAGACTGTTTACGCAAAGGAGCTTGGCAGTGCTGCAGCGCCCACGGCCGGCCTTCATTTCACACCGGAGCTGATGGATACCATCCGTGCCAAGGGCGTGAACATTGCCGAAGTGACCCTGCATGTGGGTCTGGGCACCTTCCGCCCTGTACAGGAGGACGAGATCGCGGATCACAAAATGCACAGCGAATGGTACTGCATCGACGAAAAACGGCGCAGATGATCCGCGATACCAAGCTGCCGGTCACCGTGTGATCGCAGTGGGCACTACCAGCTGCCGCACGCTGGAAGCCGTTGCCGCAAAGTACGGCGAGATCCGCGCCTGCAGCGGCAACACTTCTATCTTCCTGTATCCAGGCGTGAAGTTCAACTGCATCGACGGCCTGATCACCAACTTCCACCTGCCGGAAAGCACCCTTATCATGCTGGTGTCGGCCCTGTATGGCTACGAAAAGACCATGGCGGCCTATAAGGTGGCTGTGGAGGAACGCTATAGATTCTTCTCTTTTGGCGATGCAATGCTGATTCTTTGATTATTTTTCCCGCTATTCTGTTGTTGATGAGCCTGATCCCGGGCTTTTTCATGAAGATCGCACGGCTGTTTTCCGTGCACAGAAAGGAACAAAAACTATGCCTTCTTTGACGACCTATAAGCTGCTCAAGCAGGAACACGACGCCCGGCGGGGCGAGTTCAAGACCGTGCACGGCACGGTGCAGACGCCCGCTTTTCAGAACGTGGCTACCGCCGGTGCCATCAAGGGCGGGTTGTCTGCTCAGGACCTGAAAGACATTGGCGCACAGGTCATGCTGTGCAACACCTACCACCTGCATCTGCGCCCCGGCGACAAGCTGGTAGCCGATATGGGCGGTCTGCACAAATTTACCCGCTGGAACGGCCCCATTCTGACCGACAGCGGTGGATTTCAGGTATTCAGTCTGGCAAAGCTGCGCAAGATCACCGAAGAGGGCGTGACCTTTGCCTCCCATCTGGACGGCCACCGCATCTTTATGGGACCGGAAGAGAGCATGCAGATCCAGGCAAACCTTGGCTCTACCATCGCCATGGCCTTTGATGAATGCGTAGAAAACCCCGCACAGCACGATTATTCCAAGGCCAGCTGCGAACGAACGACCCGTTGGCTGAAGCGCTGCAAGGATGAAATGGCCCGCCTGAAGCACGAGGCATTTCCGTGAATCCTGATCAGCTGCTGTTTGGCATCAATCAGGCTGTACCTTTGCTGATCTGCGTGTGGAGCACATGAAGCAGATCGCAGACCTCGATCTGGACGGTTACGCCATCGGCGGTCTGGCTGTAGGCGAGCCCACCGAGGTGATGTATGAAATGATCAGTCAGGTGGAGCCCCACATGCCCAAGGATAAGATCCGCTACCTGATGGGCGTGGGCACGCCGGGCAATATCATTGAGGCAGTTTCCCGCGGCGTGGATCTGTTTGACTGCGTGATGCCCAGCCGTAATGCACGCCACGGCCACTTGAACACCTGGGGCGGTATCATCAACATCAAGAATGCAAAGTATGAGCGCGATGAACGCCCTATTGATCCTGCCTGTGGCTGTCCGGTCTGCCGCAGCTATTCCCGCGCCTATATCCGCCACCTGTTCAAAGCGGAGGAGATTTTGGGAATGCGCCTTGCCGTCATGCACAACCTGTGGTTCTATAACCATCTGATGGAGCGCATCCGGGATGAGCTGGATGCAGGCACCTTCACGGCTTTCCACGATAAATATGTAAAGCTTCTGGATACCCGAATTTGAGAATAAGTCTTGCAACAGGTCGTTTAAAAAGGTATAATAAGCTTATCTGAATTTTGAGAGGAGATTTTGCCCCATGCAATTTCTGACTACCACTTCCGAAGCTACATCAGCCTGTTCTTCACACTGGCTCTGATGCTGGTTCTGCTGTACTTCATGATCTATCGTCCCCAGAAGAAGCAGGAGAAGAAGGATGCCGCAATGCGCAGCAGTCTGGAGATCGGCGATCAGGTCACCACCATTGGCGGTGTCATTGGCCGTGTTGTTGCAATCAAGGACGATACCTTTGTTCTGGAGACCGGTGCTGACCGTGTGAAGATCCGCTTCACCAAGACTGCAATTTCCGCTGTTGAAAAGCTGAACATGGACAAGGCTGACAAGAAGTAAGCTTTTTCTTCAAACAATTAAGAGCATATCAAACGCGTCTTCCTGCATAGATTACTGGCAGGGAGGCGCGTTTTTATGTCTGAGAAAAATCTTTTCCCGGCGGAACTCCGGGTTCTTCTGCTGGCGGGGGCAGGTCGGCGTTATGGTAACAGCGGGCTGGCTGGCCGCAATGGCAGCGCTGATGACAGCACAGGGTTATTCTGGTGCCGCCGCACCGCCGCTGGCAACAGCAGCCGTTGGTGCAGGGAGCCTTTGCAGCGGTTGGATCGCTGCATTTTGCAAAAAGGAACACGGCCTGCTGTGCGGGCTTGTACAGGGCCTGTTTTATGCGGCATTGCTCGTGGTGCTCAGCGTTCCTTCCGGTACGCTTACGGAAGAGCCGCCGCTGCTGCGGTTTGCTGTGCTGATCCTGTGCGGCAGTATTGGCGGATTGCTGGGCATGGTGACCCGGGAGAAAAAGCGCCGCAGCTGAACAAATAAAACAAGGAGGTTCGATCATGTGGGTCTATCAGCAAACAGGAACGCCAGCGCACTTGCCAGAAGCTGCGCTTCTGCCGCAGCCGCAGAAAACGCTGCCGCCAGAACGATCTGCACCGGAAGTGCCTTCACCGCTGCAGAGACATAATACGGAAACCCGGCAGAAAACCTGCTGGCTGCTCGTCTGTGCCTTTCTGATCGGCTCTGGCTCAGCTGGCGTGCTTCTGGCTCTGCGAAAAGCAGCAGCCGGACTGGCTGCAATATTACCTGCAAAGCTGGCGCGGCCTGTTTGCCGCTGCAGATGCACATACTGCGGCCAGCCTTTTCGGAATGGAATATCTTACGCTGGCTGCGGCCACGACCCTTCTGTTCCTGATGGGCTTTTCCGCGCTGGGGCCGGTTTTAATCTTTTTGTTTATGATGTTCTATGGGCTGGGAAACGGGACGCTGTTTGTGCAGCTGCTTTCCGACACGGCGCTGAAAAGAGAAACGTGGCTTCTGCTGCTTGCATTTCTGCCTGCGGCAGCTGCTTCTGCAGGGCTGTGCACGCTCGGCACAGATTCTCTGCGGGTGAGCAGCCAGATCCGCGTCTGTTCCTTTTTTGCAGCAGGGCCTGACCGGGAGATTGTCCGGCCACATGGATTCATCCGGCAGTATCTGTTGACGCTGACGTTATTTGTGCCGCTGTGCGGCATTTCTGCAGCGCTTGCAAGCATTGGAAGCAGGCTTTGAGCAAGGGCTTTTCTTGCGGGTTTGCTTGTTATATGCTACAATAGAGAATAATAAAGCCAAGACAATGTAACAGGAGCTTTTTTGATGAAGGAACCAAAACTGAAAACTGTATATGTGTGTTCCAACTGCGGCGAGACAAGCCCCCGCTGGATGGGCCGCTGCCCAAGCTGCGGCAGCTGGAACACGATGAACGAGGACGTTGTAGCGGAAGCCCCCAAAGCAGGTACTGCCGCAGCCAAACAGGCGGCAGCCGCTCGCCCGGAAGGGGTGACCACCCTGACCGCAAAACGCCTTTCTGAGATCAGCATGACCGAAGAAAAAAGCCGTATTCTGACCGGCATTTCGGAGCTGGACCGTGTACTTGGCGGCGGCATTGTGCTGGGCGGCGTTGTGCTTTTGAGCGGTGAGCCGGGTGTGGGCAAATCTACTATGCTTCTGCAGCTGTGCGGTGCCATTTCCAACCAGCACAGCGTTTTGTATATCACTGGCGAGGAATCGGTGCGGCAGGTCAAGCTGCGCGCTGCCCGGCTGAAAGTGCCGCAGGATAACATCTTTCTGGCAGCGGAGAATGATGTGGACGAGATCTGCGGCCTGATCGAAAAAGAAAAGCCGGATCTCGTGGTCATCGACTCCATCCAGACGATGCGCTGCATGGATATCTCGTCCTCCGCCGGTACGGTAAGTCAGGTCAAGGAAAGTGCGGCCCGCCTGCTGGCCGTGGCCAAAAAGCAGGAGATCCCCATGTTCATTGTGGGCCATGTGAACAAGGACGGTGCCATTGCAGGCCCCAAAGTCATGGAGCATATCGTGGATACGGTGCTTTACTTTGAGGGCGATAAAATGCTGCCGTACCGCATCCTGCGTGCGGCCAAGAACCGTTATGGCTCCACCAATGAGCTGGGCATGTTTGATATGACGGGGCAGGGCCTTGCTGAGATCGAAAACCCTTCACAGATGCTGCTGGAAGGCCGTCCTCTTGGCGTTTCCGGCAACTGTGTGGCCTGTACCATGGAGGGCAGCCGTCCCATTTTGAGCGAAATTCAGGCCCTTGCAACCAAAACCAATTTTCCAGCACCGCGCCGTGCCTGCAGCGGCTACGACTACAACCGCATGAATCTGCTGATCGCTGTGCTGGAAAAGCGTGCAGGGTATTTCTTTGGCAACCTGGATGTATATATCAACATCGTGGGCGGCATTGCGCTGCGTGATACTGCCTGTGATCTTTCTGTCTGCTTGAGTATGGTCTCCTCGCTGCTGGACAGGCCCGTCAGCGATAAGCTGATCGCCATTGGCGAGGTCGCCTTGGCGGTGAAGTGCGCAGCGTACCCAATCTGGAACAGCGCCTGCATGAGGCAGAGCGTATCGGCTTTGAACGTGCGGTGATCCCGAAGCACAGCCTGAATCATCTGAGTCCGGCAGATTATCCTGGAATGCAGCTGATCGGCGCGGCTTATATCACCGATGCGATCAATGCCCTGAAATCTGACCGCTTATAAGAGGAAAAACAATGTCGATCTATCTGGACGAGAAAAATCCCGGCAAGCACAAGCCCTTCGATGATGCTGCGCCGGACATTGTAGAATACGTCCGCTATCTGGAAGTGATCGCGGGCAAAAGCGCAAACACGGCGTTCAGCTACTACTGTGATCTGCGCGGATTCAGCCGTTTTATGAAGCGCCGCCGTGGGCTTGTGCCCGAAGACAGCGAGATGAAGGATATCGACCCCAAAGGCTGGACACCGCATTCTGGGCCTCCGTAACAAAGGAGGATATCTACGAATATCTGTACTTTTTAAACCGCGAGTGCGGCAACAAAAAGTCTTCAACGGCCCGGCGGCTGGCAAGCCTGCACGGCTTTTATGATTACCTGGTCAATCAGGTCAACCGGCTGGATGCTGATCCGACTGCGGCCATCCACCCACCCAAACAGGATAAGGTACTGCCCAAATATCTGACGGCGGAGCAGTCCATGGAGTTATTGGAAAGCACGCAGACCCAAAGCGATTTTCCGGAGCGGGATTATTGCATGGTGACGCTGTTTTTGAACTGTGGAATGCGGCTGGCAGAGCTTGTCGGCATGAATCTGGACGACATTGATTTGGAAAACCGCCAGATACGCCTGTTTGGCAAGGGCCACAAGGAGCGCATGGTTTATCTGAATGATGCCTGCATGGAAGCATTGCGGCTGTATCTGGGCAAACGCAATACGATGGAGGGACTTCTGCCACAGGAAAAGGCGGTCTTTATTACCCGACGGCGCAAAGAACGTATCTCGAACCGCAGGGTAGAACAGCTAGTGACCGGTGCAATGAAAGCAGCCGGATTAAAAGGCTTTTCCACACATAAGCTGCGCCACACTGCCGCAACTCTGATGTATCAGACCGGCAATGTAGATATCCTTACACTCAAGCAGCTTTTGGGCCACAGCAACGTGTCTACCACACAAATTTATACGCACCTACAGGAATTTCAGGTGCGCGCGGCTATTGAAGAAAACCCGCTGGGCAAGGTCAAAAAGCCCAAAGCATCTTCTCACATCTTGGATACAACAGAAAAGGAAACAGGGGAGACAGCAGAGGATTCAGCTCTGGATGAGGAACTTTCGTCTGCGCCCATGAAAGCCTTTGAGGGTGCGGCTCAGGATGGCATCGGGCTGGATTCTTCCGTGCTTGCAATGAAGCCTGATGCGAACGCTGGAAACGGAAATTCCTGAACCACATAAGAATACCCATAAAATGAAACGATACCGTCTGTGACGCGTCCAAGGTGCGGACATGTCATCGGCGGTATTTTTATAGATATATTTATATAAATAATGGAATGATAAGCTGTGATCTGGCCAGCGATTTGAAATCGTACGAGCAAATGGTCGTGCGCAGAAAAATAAAAAGATCAGAATGACCACAGAACTTATATCAACATAAAAAGAGAATCTGGAAAATAAAATGCAATCGCGCATGGCAGCGGCAGACTGTGCAGCTTTTGTAATTTGTAAGTCCATAAAAAGATTGTAGCACCAAAATACTAATGAGACACAAAAATATAAAAAACGCAAAAGTTGAATCATACGGTATTACAGATGCTGCAGATCCGCAGGTCGCGGAAAAAGGCCAGATTCAGGAAAATAGAGATTTTTCACTTCCCTATGTTTCGCATAACGTGCATTATACGAAAATTATACGCTCAAAAAATAAGACCGCCCTTCTCTTCTGGTTATGAGTTCAGCGGTCTTAAAATACTGATGGCTGTATGGTGTTGGGTTCAGAATGTTATCGCTTCTTCTCCCTTGGTGATGCTATGCTGATACTTTTTAATTTAAAGTGAACCCGGCAAGCTGCTCGGCCTGCGGCTGTGTGCCAAAGTATGCACAGATCGCTTCGTAATAAACGCGGGCTGTTTTTTTACAACCTTCTTCGCTGCCGAACTGTGCAACATCTGCTTCATTCGTTACAAAGCATTGCTCTGCCAGCACTGCCGGACAATTTACATCTTCCAGCAACGTAAAGCTTCGCTCTGAACGCACCTCGGTGTGGGTACTTTCCACCAGTTGCTTCTGATCGTTTTCCAGATAATAAATGTATCGGACTCCCCCGCGCCCACGCAGAGATGCTCCTGCAGCCTGCATTCCTTTGGCAAGCAGCTGCGCAAAGTAAAAGCTTTCCTGATGCCAAGTCCGGCCCGGCACTGCCGGATAGCACTCAAAGCCGGATGCAGTGGAGCCATTTGCAGCTGAGTTGCGTGGATGGAAAGCAACAGCTGCGGTGCCTGTTCGTCCGCTCTGGCGGCACGCTGGGCGGGCGTAGCGGTTTCATCAAAGCTGTCACGGGTCTGCAGCGGAATAAAATTAGAGTCCTGCTGCAGCAGCCGGATCAGTTCCGAGGCGGTTGCTGCGGTCATATCTTTTTCTTCGATCACTCCCCTTGCACCCGGGTCTGCTCCACCGTGCCCGGCATCGATCACCACGCGGTAAGGCGGATCACCGACCTGCGGACGGAATTCTTCACCGGCGATGCTTTCCGCTGGCTGAGCTGTCTGCAGAGTCAGCGCTGCATGCCAGAGTGAGCTGCCAAACCAGATGCCCACTGCACAAAAAAGCAGAATGACCGTATTTTTGAGCACATGAGAAGTTTGTTTTCGTCTTTTTGAGTGCGCGGCTTTGGAATATCGTTTTGCCATTTTGGCTTACATCCTTATATTAGCATTCTTTATAGAATACGATCCTGCTCTGCAAATTCCTTCAATGTGAGAAAAAGCTACCCGAAAAATCCTTCGGATAGCTTTTTCTTTATTTCAGCTCTACCACGTCACGCCGCTTTCACCCTCGCCATAACGGCCCAGACGGAAGCTTTTGACCATGCGGTTGCCGCGCAGATGCTTGTGGATAGCTGTGCGCAGCGCACCGGTTCCATTGCCGTGGATCAGATAAACCACTGTCTGTCCGTTCAGGATGGCACGGTCGATAAAGGAATCCACTCCGGCAGCGCTTCGTCCACCGTCAGGCCCAGCAGATTGCATTCCATCTTGGCGGAACGCTGTACCCTCTCTACTGCCGTTCGGGCGGTTGGCATCGCCGGTCAGGCGGGAATAGCGCTGCTGTGCTTTAGTCTGCGGTTTCTTTTCCTTGACCAGCTTTTCCGGCTGTTTCAAGCCCTTGAGCGGAACTTTGGTCTTGATGATGCCTGCACGCACCAGAACGTCGCCGTTTTTATCCGGCAGGGCCAATACGGTGGCCAGCTGGTTCAGCTCTGCAATGCAGACCTCCTGCCCTACCTTGACCTCTTTCAGCGGCACAAATTCCTTGACGGGGTTATGCACCGCCTCAGAGCCGATAAACAGCTTTTCCGATTCTTTTTTAGCGATCTCGCGGGCGCGCTGAGCTTTCTGCTGGGTGCTCATGCGCTCGTCCTTCTGCAGCTGACGCAGTTCATCAGTCAGGGCGTAAGCCTGACTTTCCACCTGCTGTGCCAGCGCACGAGCCTTGGCACGGGCAGCTTCCAGTTCATTTTCGCCCTGACGGATCAGCTCATCACGCTTTTTCTGCGCGGCTTCCAGCTGGTGGGAAGCTTCATTTTTCAGCTCTTCCACCTCGTTCTGGCTTTCCTTCAGCTGCAGCTTCAGATCATCCAGCTGTCCCAGAACGGCATCCAAACGCTTATCCTCTGCGGAAAGATGCTGCTGTGCCGCTTCGATCACGCGCTCCGGGATGCCCAACTTTTCGCTGATGAGGAACGCATTGGATTTGCCCGGCACGCCGACGCTCAGCTTATAGGTCGGGCGCAGCGTTTCCAGATCAAACTCACAGCTGGCATTGACAACGCCCTTGGTTTCCAGAGCAAACACCTTCAGCTCCGCGTAGTGAGTGGTGGCCATCAGCAGCACGCCGCGGCGGCGCAGCTCTTCAATGATGGCCACAGCCAGCGCAGCACCTTCGGCGGGGTCGGTACCGGCACCAAGCTCGTCCAGCAGCACCAGTGTGTGCGGCATGGCAAGCTCCAGAATGCCGGTGATCTTTTTCATATGACCGGAGAAGGTGGAAAGGCTCTGCTCAATGCTCTGTTCATCGCCGATATCCACCAGAAATTCGTCAAATACGCAGATCTCGCTGCGCTCGTCAGCCGGGATCAGGAAGCCGCACTGCGCCATGGCGCACAGCAGGCCCGCTGTTTTCAAGGTGACGGTTTTGCCACCGGTGTTCGGTCCGGTGATAATCAGCGAATCGTAATCCCTGCCCAGAGCAATATCCACAGGCACGCACTTTTTAGGATCGATCAGCGGGTGGCGCGCACGGATCAGCGAGAAGGAATCGTCGGTGCGGACAGCAGGCTTGAATGCCTTGAGATCCAAAGCCAGCCGTGCCTTTGCCAGCAGAACATCGATCTCCAGCATAGCCTTGTAGCTGTACTGGAACTGCGGCTCAATGGCGGCCACCTGTGCGGTAAAGGCCACCAGAATGCGCTCGATCTCCTGCGCTTCCTGCGCACGGTACTGCAAAATGCGGGCATTGGCTTCCACAACGGCCTGCGGCTCCACAAAGACGGTGGCTCCGGTAGACGAAACATCATGAATAATGCCGCTCACCTCACCGCGGTATTCGCTCTTGACCGGCACAACATACCGGCCATTGCGCATGGAAACCACGCTTTCCTGTAGATACTTGGAGGTATCCATATTGCGGACCATGCTCTCCAGACGGTCACGGATGCTGTTCTCCGTTGCGCGGATCTTTTTGCGCAGATCGTTCAGGGTATAAGAGGCCGTGTCTGCCATGCATCCGGTGCCAGAATGGCGCTGGAGATCTGCTGTTCCAGGCCCGGCTGCGGTGCCAGCGCATAGAACAGATCGTCTGTAGGCAGAGCGTCGTGCTCCGAAGCACCATACCAGCTTGAAAGATTCTGAAAATTGCGCAGTGCACCAGCCACCATCAACAGCTCGCCCATTGAAAGTACGCCGCCTTTTACGGCGCGGGCCGCCAGCTGACTGACATTCTCCACGCCGCCAAAGCGCGGGGAGCCGTTTTTGATCAGCAGGGTGTTGATGGCATCGGTCTGTTCCAGCGCATAGCGCACCTCGTCCGGGTCGCACTGCGGCTGAGTGGCAAGCAGCATTTCGCGCGCTTCCTTGCACACGCAGCCCTCTGCGGCACGGGCATGATCTTATCCAGTTCCAGAGTTTTTAAGTAACTTGTTTCCATAGGTTCCCTTTATGCTCAGGGCAGCAGGGTCTTTAAAAAGTCATAGCTTTTCAAAGGCTTGTCCATATGGGTCAGTGCATAGCGCTCTGCCACTGCGGAAAGCTTTTCCAGACTGCCCACAGAAATTTTGAATGCAAATATTTTTTTGTCGTCCACAAGGCAGATGTGCCGCAGCGCATACAGTGCGCCCTGATCAAGGTTGCAGGTCTTTCCTGCTTTTGCGGCGCAGTCTGCACAGAGCAGATGGCCTTCCTGCACATCCAGATAGAACGCAGCACCATCATAGGCGCTGCAATCGCGGCAGCACACGATCTGCGGCATAAAGCCGCACTCGCTCATGGTGCGCAGCTCAAACACGGCCTTGATCACCCGCAGGTCCGTTTTGCTCTCGCTGATCATATAGAAACAGTTGAGCAGCAGCCGAAGCTCCCGCTGTGCCTCCTGCCGGTGGGCGAAAGGGTCATTGCCATTTCAGCCATATACATGGCAAGGCTCATGCCCTCAATGCTGGACGAGATGCCGTGAAAGACATTTTTCACTTCTGCTTCCCGCACAGTGTACATGTTGCGGCCCGGCACCAGTGTGAACTCGGAGTAGCAGAACAGCCCGCACGCGCTGAACAGCTTGCTCTTCAGCCGCAGCTACTCTGCGCTGCTGCCGAGATCACGCCCAGTTCCGGTGTCAGGATCGTCAGAATGCGGTCCGATTCCTTATATCGGGTCTCCTTCAGCACCAGACCCGTGGTTACAAAGGCTTCCATTTTCTTGGTCCTCTGCCGGGGTTTCTTCCGGCCGCTGTTGTTTATAATCGAGATAACGAAGAATGTTTCCCGTGCAGGCAAACGCCTGCCAGCTTGCTTGTGCATCCATTTGCAGCACCTCTTCCCTGTTACGGATAGTGTCAGGTTTATTTTAACCGTTCATCCAAGGGAATTCTGTCCTGCTTTGGCAAGTGTCAGCGGTTATTGGTGTTCTGCTTGAAGCCAAAGTTGTTCAGCAGGAACTCGTTATCGCGCCAATCGGATTTTACCTTTACCCAGCACTGCAGATTGACGCGGCAACCCAAAAACTCTTCGCAGTCTGCACGGGCAGCACTGGCAATTTTTTTCAGCATTGCGCCGCCTTTTCCAATGACCATGCCCTTGTGGCTTTCGCGCTCGCAGTAGATATTTACATCAATATCGATCAGGTCGGTGCCCGGGCGCTCTTTGAAGCGCTCCACTACAACAGCAATGCCATGGGGGATCTCGTCGCGCATGAACAGCAGGGCCTTTTCACGGATGACCTCCGCCACAAGCTCCTTTTCCGGCATATCCGTGTAGGCATCATCATCAAAATAATGCGGGCCTTCCACAGCATAGCGGCTCAAAGCATCGAACAGCACTTCGCAGCCGTCGTTATCACGGACGCTGATGGTGTAGATATCGTCGAATACACCCAATGCCTTCAGCTCTTCTTTGCGGGCTTCCAGATCAGCAGGCTCCTTGACAAGGTCGGTCTTGTTGATGACTGCAATTGCCGGGCCGCCGCTGCTGCGCAGCATATCCACCAGCACCATTTCCGATTCATTCAGTGCGCCGTAAGGCTCAAACAGCATCATGGAAACATCCACATCTGCAATGGAATCGCTGGCAGTCTTATCCATCCGTTTACCCAGTTTGTTGCGTGCCTTGTGCACACCGGTGTATCCAGCAGCACATACTGCAGCGGCCCGCGGGTGATCACGCCGGTAATGCGGGTACGGGTGGTCTGCGGCTTGGAAGTGACGATGGCTACCTTTTCGCCAACCAGAAGGTTGGTCAGACTGGATTTGCCAACATTGGGACGGCCAATGACAGCCACAAAAACGGAAGAAGTATCATAATGCCCCTGAATGGGTGTAGCGTTACTCAAAATCTAGCTCCTGTCTGTATTGTGCGGCAACCGCACGGTGAATCAATTACTCGGTATAGCTTACGGTGCGCGGCAGGCCCAGCTGCAGCAGAACAGCTTCCTCTTTCTCACGCATCCGCATGGCTTCCAGACCGCCATTTTCGTGGTCGTAGCCCAGCAGGTGCAGCATGGAGTGCACCGTCAGGAACGCCACCTCACGCTGCAGCGGATGGCCGTAGAGGTTTGCCTGCTCCTGTGCACGCTCCATACTGATGACGATGTCACCCAGCATTTTGCAGCCGTTGTTCTCGTCAACATCATATTTGCCGTCTACACCCAGAGGGAAGCTCAGCACATCGGTGGGCATGGGCTTGTTTCGGTACTGGTTGTTCAGCTCAGCAATGGCGGCGTTATCCACAAAGGTCACGCTGATCTCTGCAGGAGCTTCAAAATGCTCATACTCCAGCACGGCATTACAGGCACGGCGGATGAGAATGCGCAGACCGGAAGGAACCTTGACGGCCTTCTGTGAATTGGTGATCAAAACTTTATTGGACATAAATCAGTCCACTCCTTTCTGTTTTTGATGGCTTTATATGAATTCTGGTGATTTTATTTTTCAGGGTGTGCAGCCTTTTCGTAAGCCTTGATAATCTCCTGCACAAGACGGTGGCGCACAACATCTTTCTCAGTAAAATAGCACTGTGCAATCCCATTTACATTTTTAAGCACGTGCAGTGCATCCACAAGACCGCTGCGGGTGCGTTCCGGCAGATCGATCTGGGTCACATCACCGGTAACCACCACCTTGGAGCCGACACCCATACGTGTGAGGAACATTTTCATCTGCTCCGGTGTGGTGTTCTGTGCCTCATCCAGAATGATAAAGGAATCATCCAGCGTGCGTCCGCGCATATAGGCAAGCGGTGCAACCTCAATGATCTGCTTTTCCACAAGGCGCTCGTAAGTTTCGGCACCCAGCATATCAAACAGGCCGTCATACAGCGGGCGCAGATAAGGGTCTACCTTCTGCTGCAGATCACCGGGCAGAAAGCCCAGTTTTTCACCTGCTTCCACTGCCGGGCGGGTGAGCACGATGCGGGAAACATCCTTGGCTTTAAAAGCCTTTACCGCCATGGCAACGGCCAGATAGGTCTTGCCGGTACCCGCCGGGCCAACGCCAAAGGTGATGGCATTGGTGCGGATGGCATTGAGATATTCCTTCTGGCCCAGTGTTTTGGGCCGGATCGGCCGCCCCTTGACCGTTACGGTAACAAAATCTTCGGTCAGTTCCTTGACCCGCTTTTCTGCTCCGTCGTGCGCCAGACTGATGCAGTAGCGCACGGTCTGGTCTTCCAGCGGTGTATGATTCTCGATCAGAAGCAGCATTCCCTCCACAGCGCGGCTGGCCGCGGCAACATTGGCCGGTTCGCCTGAAAGCCGCAGCTGCGTGCCCCGGCAGACCGCCGTAACAGAAAATTCGTTCTCCAGCAGACGGATGTTCCGGTCGCAGTTGCCAAAAACAGCTGCGGCGACCTCTACACTATCCAGTTCAATATTCTTTTCTGCCATGTGCTCCTCCTGAAAGGATATATTTTAATGCTTCTATTGTACCACCAAAATCTCGAGAAGAAAACTGTGAAAAGTACACAAAATATTTTCATCCGTTCCATCGGTTTTTTCATACGCCAAGGCAGCTGCCCCTGCAAAGCGTCAGCGGCAAAAAAGAAAATGCAGAAACAGGAATGCATCCTGTACGAATGATCTTGTCAAGACCTTTTGTGCCACAACCACAGAGAAAAACAAAACATATCTTTGGCCAAAAAGGCAATAGCAAACTTCTCCCCTGCGTGCTACAATAGCAAGCGTTGTGCGGCTTGCACCTGGCCGGCCGCTCCGGAATACTGAAATCAAAGGAGAAGGAACCATGGAACAACTTTTTCTGATGCCCGGTGAAGAACGCTGCGAACGCTTCAAGGATGGCAACGGTATTCCGAGAGTTCACTACTCCTATCGCTCGATGCACGGTGCATTCTTCGACTGCGAGAGCCGCAGTTTGGAGGAAGCCCAGCGCTGTGTGAGGACTGGCTGGTAGGTCAGGATCGCTGCTACCGCAACTGAAATGAAAAATAGAAACCTCCGCTTCCCTGTCGGTACTGCCGCCGGGAAGCGGAGGTTTTTGCTTTTTACAGGTTTATTTCCACAGTTGAGCGCAGACAAGTTCCAGCACATGCCCGCGATGCAGCGGGCCTTATCCGAAATGAGAAAACAGTTGGAAAGTTCCTCTTTGCGGGGGTCTATATCGGCCACCTTAAAACCGGGCGTTACCGGATAACTGCTGCGCAGAAGTCCGCGCAGAATGCCCGTGATCTGCGTGGTCACAGAGATCATGGCACCATCTGCCGTGCGGATCTGCGCAATGGTCTCACCCGCTTCCACAATATCTCCAATTTTGCGGAGATCCATAAATATACCGGCCGTGCGGCATGGATCACGCGCTCTTTTCCGTAGCCTCCAACGATTCCGGGAATGCCGGTATCAGGGATGGCACTGCCTTCCCGAATGATGCGTCCCAGCCGGTGGCCGCGTTTGGTCTCCACCACCACATCCACATCCTGCCCGGCCGTGAAACCGGGGCCGAGTGCAATGGTCAGGGGTGCCATATCCCGCGTTGTGCCAAGATTCTTTTTGGCAAGGATCGCATCCACAAGGACATCCGGCTTTGCGGGCGCAATGCTTTTTCCTTGCGGGTCTACCAGAACAGGAACGGCATTCTGTTTCCAGACTTCTTCTGCCTGCGCCAGAGTTTCGATCCGTACCGCACACAGACCTTCAACGGCGGTCTCACCTTCATAAACGGCTTCGCACAGAGAAACCTGCCGCCGGATCGCCGCCGGATGCTCCGCTTCCAGCACCAGCACACGCAGGCCTGCGCTCCACAGCCGGTGAATGGTGCCGGTAGCAAGGTCGCCGCCGCCGCGCACAAGGATCAGTGCATCCTTCTTCATTTGATCTCCTCTCCGGGCTGGAGTCGAGTCAATACGATCTCCATAGACCCACCGCAGGCAGCAATTGCTGCATCATCATTTTTGCCGTCTGCCGAAAAATGCAGCCGTTGATACGCCGGAGCCGCTCCCGTCAGCATTTCCTGTGCAGCCAGAATGGTGCGGTGCTCCATAATACCGCCGCCCACGCTGCCCACAATAGAGCCGTCTGTGCGAACCAGCATTTTTGCGCCGATTTCCCGCGGCGTAGAGCCGTGCCGCGCCGCAATCACGGCAAGCACCGCCTGCTGCCCGGCGGCATCTGTCTGAGCCATGGCTTCCAGAAGGGCAGATGAAAAGCCCTCCGTCTGCGGACGCGATTCTTGATCGATACGATCTGTGCCAGAATGGAAAGTGCGATCTCCTCTGCCGTCTGTGAGCCGATGGAAAGCCCGATGGGGCGTACAACGCCTCCACTCTTTCGGCATCGATACCGGCTTCCAGAAGTTGACGGCGCACCAGTGCGGCACGCCCGCGGCTGCCCATCATGCCAACATAGGCTGCAGGCTTTTTTAATATCACCTTCAGGCAGTCCACATCAAATGCATGTGCCGGGTGACGACCACAAAATAAGTCTCTGCGCCGTCAGGTACCTGCGCAAGCGCTTTATCAAACGGCAGGCAGAGCACTTTATCGGCTCCGGCCAGCCGCAGCTGCTGTGCATATTCCTCGCGGTCATCCATTGCAAGGACCGTCAGACCCAGCAGCTTTGCAAGCTGCACAACGGCTGCAGCCACATGTCCACCGCCGCAGACTACCAGCTGCGGCACCGCGCCAAAGCGCTCCGCAAAGATGTCCGTGCCTGCAACAGAGTGGATACCAGCTGCTGTGCAGCCCTGCAGTTCTGTCAGGTGCTGCAGCAGTACGGTGCTGTCTCCCCTCTGCCACACAGGCCTGCCCTCCAGCAAAAGCAGCTGGCTCCCCGCGGCATCGCCTCTAACTGGGCCACCATCGTCCAGCCGCCCATAGAACGGGCTTTTTGCAGCATTGTATAAAGCGGCATTTTACCCATGCGTCATTCTCCTGTTTTATCTTTATTACTGTTCTACTGCTGCGGCCTGATCGTAACGTGCCGGGTCCAGCCGGTTCTGCCACTGCTCAAATTCTTCCGGCAGCATCCGCCAGGCAAGGCCGCAGCCTGCGGAGATCTCGCGCGGCAGTGGGATGAGCCTGCCCGGAACCTTCTCCGCAAGGCACTGCTTTTCCCATTCCATGGCATCCAGCGTTGTGCGGAATGAAAGAACAATATAAGTTTTTTTGATGCGCATATCAGATCTCCTGTGCAAGCTCCTGAACAGCGGCTGCGGTCTGAAGCACTTCGGCTTCCGTATTGAAATGCGAAAAGCTGAACCGTACCACGCCCTGCTCCACCGTGCCCAGCGCTTTATGCATCAGCGGTGCACAGTGCGCACCGGCACGCACACAGATGCTGTAGTCCTCCCACAGAATATCTGCAATGCGGGCTGAATCTTCGTCTCCGATGTTGAGCGAGATAATGGGAGCGTGCAGCGCCATTTCCGGGTCGCCGTAGATCTTCACGTTCGGCAGATCTCGAATGTTTTTATAAAAGAGCGCCGCCAGTGCAGTTTCTTTTGCACACAGCGTTTCCACGCCCTGAGCCAGAATCCATTCCACACCGGCACACAGGCCCGCCAGACCCGGAACATTGAGCGTCCCGGCTTCCAGAGCGGTGGGCATCTGTGCAGGATGCTGTTCATCAAAGCTGTGTACGCCGCTGCCTCCCACTACCAATGGCTGGATGGAAAGCCCTGGGCGCACATACAAGCCGCCTGTTCCCTGCGGGCCAAGCAGCGCCTTATGCCCGGTGAAGCATAGCACATCAATGCCCAGTGCCTGTACGTCAATGGGCTGTGAACCCGCCGTCTGGGCCGCATCCACGATCAGCAGCAGGCCGTGCCGGTGCGCAAAACCCGCTGCTTTTGCAAGATCCGTTCCGTTGCCGGTCACATTGGAAGCACCTGTTACGACCAGCGCTTTTGTATTGGGCTGAACCAGCTTATCCCAGTCATCATATTGCAGCCGTCCGCGCTCATCCACGCCTGCAAAACTGAACTGCAAGCCCTGTTCCCGCAGCCGGTAGAGCGGCCGCAGAACAGAGTTATGCTCACATACCGTTGTGATGATATGATCGCCCGGTACAAAAAGACCACCCAATGCAATGTTCAAGGCCTCCGTTGCATTTGCCGCAAAAGCAATACAGGACGGGTCTGGTGCGTGGAGGAGCTTTGCCATTGCGCACCGCGCAGCATAAACAAGACGGCTTGCGTGCAGCGTGCTCATGGGCACCCCGTCCCGGATTGCCTGCCGTGCGCATTGCGTCCAGCACAGCCTGCTCTACCTGCGGCGGCTTGCGCAGGGTCGTGGCAGCGTTATCCAGATAGATCACGGTTTCACCACGTTGCCTGCCTGCGTCAGCTTTTCCACGATGGTGTACATGTTGGTCACACTGCCAACAGCAAGCTTTTCGGTCAGGCCATAGAAATTCAGGCAGGTGCCGCAGGTCATGATCTCCACGCCCTGTGCTTCCAGTGCCTTCAGGTCATCCAGCATGGGCGAACCCTCACAGGTCAGGGACGCGCCGCCGTTATAGAACAGCACTGTTTTGGGCAGCTGATCCTGCTGGGTAAGTGCGAACACAAAGGCCTTGAGCAGGGACTTGCCAAGGTCATCTGCGCCAATGCCCATTTTATCAGAGCTGATGGCAACCACCGTGTCTGTGCGGGTGTCCGGTGCACAGGCCGGTGCTTCTTCAGTGGGTGTTTCGGACGCTTCGCCGACCGTGAACAGCACGCGGTATTCCCGCTCGGCCAGCTTTTCGGCGCTGTACTGATAACCTTTCTGCTGGGCCATTTTGGTAAGGTTCTGCACGGCGATCTCATTATCCACCAGCACTTCCACCTCACCGGCACCCTTCAGTTCAGAGATCGCCTTTTTGGCTTTTACAACGGGCAGCGGGCATGTGTCACCACGGGCATCAACTTTCAGCATCATAATTGTAGGTCTCCATCAGTATTTTACAGTGATTTCCTGTTCGGTTTTGGGTATGATCTCACCCACGATCTTTGCGGGCAGGCCAGCGGCCTGCAGCTCTGCTTCCAGCGCATTTGCTTCTTCTGGCAACACGGCCAGCAATAGTCCGCCGGAAGTCTGTGGGTCAAACAGCACCTCTTCCATTGCAAACGGCACATTTTCAAAAGTGACATATGGGCCGGTATGGTTGCGGTTGCGCTGTCCGGCAGCAGTATACAAAAAATCATCTGCCGCTTTTTCGGCTCCCGGTAGAACCGGCACCATCCGTGCATCAATGATACAGGAAAGCTTTCCGCCCATCATCTCGTGCAGATGGCCCAGAAAACTGAAACCGGTCACATCGGTTGCCGCGTGGACCGTATACTTTCGGCTGATCTCGGCAGCGTTTTTGTTCAGCGTTGTCATGGACGCAATGGCACCGGCCATATCTTCCGGTGCCGCTTCGCCCACACGGTTTGCCGTGCAGATCAGGCCCACGCCCAGAGCTTTTGTTAAAATCAGCTTGTCGCCGGGCCTGCCGGAATCATTCGTATACATTTTTTCGGGTCCACAAGGCCAGTCACCGAAAGTCCGTATTTCACACCTGTATCGGCAATGGAATGCCGCTGCAAGGCTTCCGCCCGCTTCGGCCACCTTCTTGGCTCCGCCGCGCAGAATCTCGCCCAGAATGTTCAGATCCATGCTCTCCGGGAAGCAGACCAGGTTCAGTGCAGTCTTCACCTCGCCGCCCATGGCATAGACATCGCTCAGGCGTTGGCCGCTGCGATCTGGCCGAAGGTATAGGGGTCATCCACCATCGGCGGGAAAAATCCACTGTCTGTACCAGCGCCACATCATCGGTAATGCGGTATACAGCCGCATCATCCCGGCTGTCGTACCCGACCAAAAGGCTCGGGTCTCTTGCACCGCGCGGCAGCTTTTCCAGAATACGGCTCAGCGCTCCGGCTCCCAGCTTTGCGGTACATCCGCCGCCGGTGCAGAACACGATCTTGCCTTCTTTGCTCATGCACGTTCTCCTTTCTCGAAATGAGACGTAGCGCAGGAAATCCGATAAATTTTTTTCAGAATATCAGCACCTGCCGGGCCAGAGCAGCCTGCTCTTTTGTATCGACCTGATTGAGTACAATATAAAAGCTGCGATCCCCTACAGCCTTCCTTCCACCGGCTTCACTCGCAAGCAGCTTTGCCAGAAGTTCCGGTGTCAACTGCGCATCCTGCGGAACACAAAGCAGCTCTGCGGCAAGCTCTGCCCGGAAACAGACCTCCCGGAGCGGATGCCTCAACGCAGAAAGCCCTGCTACGGCCAGAACCGTATCGCACTGCGGTAAAAGCACCGGCTCGTGCGCAGCGGGTGCCTTGCAGGGCATCCGTTTTGCGCCGTCCGCTTCAATGAGCACGATATCTGCAAGGGTCATCCAGCGCTCCAGCTGTGCCTGCGGCGGGGCCGTCAATTTGCCGCCGGGTGCAGCGGTTCCGGCCACGGCATAACTGCCGCACTTCCACAGGCGGAAAAGCTCTGCATCCGTCTGTGCCCAGACCACGCCGGGCGGCTGCATAATATGGGTGGTGGTAGCGGCCAATACCCGCCAGCTTGCGGGCGCAGTGCGCAGCCAGATTGTACATCAGTGTGGTTTTTCCGCCGCCGCCCACCAGAGAAATAACATGTCCCTTCTCCGCAAGAAACGGAAAATTTTTTCGTCGATCATTTCTGCTTTTCTGCAACTGCCATGGCGATTTTTTCCGGTGTGATGGGCAGCTCATAGAACCGG
>ENA-OQAS01000304-OQAS01000304.1-human-gut-metagenome-genome-assembly--contig:-NODE-304-length-25849-cov-6.718179_pt1 | contig 25849 bp, 25 predicted proteins | sample MGYA00242733_ERZ504523 | MGnify/ENA primary metagenome ERZ504523 (study PRJEB26092, sample SAMD00036239) | human gut metagenome | host: Homo sapiens | study: EMG produced TPA metagenomics assembly of...
GCGAAATTTTCGAACAATAAGGGGATTTGAACATTACTATTCAGGTCCGCTAAAAATTGCGGATCTTTTTTTACGAAAAAATGTTCAGGGAAAGCCAAAAGCCCACGAACGAAAAGCAAAAGAAGAAGAGAAGAAAAAAAAGGAGAAAAAAGGTATGATCAGAGCAGGAATTATCGGTTCTACAGGATATGCAGGAGGCGAGCTGGTGCGTATTCTCCTGGGACACAAAGATGTGGAGATTAAATGGTATGGTTCCAGAAGCTATATCGATAAGAAATATGCGTCGGTTTACCAGAATATGTTTCAGTTAGTAGACGATGTCTGCAAGGACGACAACATGGAGCAGCTTGCAAAGGAAGTAGACGTCATTTTTACAGCAACTCCGCAGGGACTCTGTGCTTCCCTGGTAAATGATGAAATTCTTTCGAAAGTAAAGGTCATCGACCTGAGCGCCGATTTCCGTATTAAAGATGTAAAAACGTATGAAGAGTGGTACAAGATCGAGCATAAATCCCCGCAGTATATCGACGAGGCGGTTTACGGACTGTGCGAGATCAACCGTGAGAAAGTAAAACAGGCGCGCATCGTGGCAAACCCGGGATGCTATCCGACCTGCTCAACTCTTTCGATTTATCCTTTATTAAAGGAAGATCTCATTGATGGCAACACCATCATCATCGATGCAAAATCCGGAACTTCCGGAGCAGGAAGAGGAGCGAAAGTGGACAACCTCTACTGTGAGGTCAATGAAAACATCAAGGCATACGGCGTTGCCGGCCACCGCCACACACCGGAGATCGAGGAGCAGCTTTCCTATGCAGCTGGCTACCCGATCACCCTGAACTTCACCCCGCATCTTGTTCCGATGAACCGCGGCATTCTCGTAACGGCATATGCATCCCTGAAAAAAGATGTGACTTACGAAGAGGTTAAAGCCGTTTATGATAAGTATTATGCCAACGAGCAGTTTGTACGTGTTCTCGATAAGGATGTCTGCCCGCAGACGAAATGGGTCGAGGGAAGCAACTATGTGGATGTCAACTTCAAGATCGATCCGAGAACGAAACGAATCATCATGATGGGTGCGATGGACAACCTGGTCAAAGGCGCAGCAGGACAGGCGGTACAGAATATGAACCTGATGTTCGGCCTGCCGGAAAACGAAGGCCTGTGCATGCCGCCGATGTTCCCGTAAAAAAGACAGAAGCAGACAACAGACGGAATTTACGAAAAGTGAGGATAAAAGAATGAAAAAGATTGAAGGAGGCATCACTGCTGCAAAAGGTTTTCAGGCAGCAGGCGGCGCAGCAGGAATTAAAAAACAGGGCGTAAAGGATATGGCACTTGTCTACAGCGAGGTACCGTGCGTAGCAGCAGGAACCTTTACTACAAACATCGTAAAAGCAGCTCCGGTCAAATGGGACCAGGAGATTGTATACAACCATCCAACCGCACAGGCAATCGTCTGCAACAGCGGAATCGCCAATGCATGCACCGGCGAGGAGGGCTATGGCTACTGCAGAAAAACCGCAGAGGCAGCATCGGCTGCACTTTCCATTCCAGAGGACTCCGTTCTCGTTGCATCGACCGGTGTTATCGGAAAACAGATTCCGATCGATAAGATCGCAGCCGGCGTGGAAATGCTGAAACCGCAGCTTGCAGCTACAAGAGAAGCCGCAGCTACAGCAGCACAGGCGATCATGACAACCGACACCGAGCCGAAGGAAGTTGCTGTTCAGATCGAAATCGGCGGAAAAACCGTAACGATCGGCAGCATGTGCAAGGGCTCCGGAATGATCCATCCGAATATGTGCACCATGCTGAGCTTTGTGGCAACCGATGCAAATATTTCGAAAGAGATGCTGCAGAAAGCACTGAGCGAAGTCGTACCGGACACCTACAACATGGTTTCCGTAGACGGCGATACTTCCACAAACGATACCGTTCTCCTTCTGGCAAACGGTCTTGCCGGAAACCCGGAAATTACGGAAGAAAACGAGGATTACAAGATTTTCAAAGAAGCACTCTTTGAAGTCAATAAAACACAGGCGATGCACATCGCAGGCGACGGCGAGGGCGCAACCGCACTGTTCGAAGTGACGATTCAGGGAGCCGAGAGCAAAGAGCAGGCCGTGACACTGGCGAAATCCGTCATCACATCGAGTCTGACGAAAGCGGCAATCTTCGGCCATGACGCCAACTGGGGAAGAATCCTCTGCGCGATGGGTTACTCCGGAGCAAAATTCGATCCGGAAAATGTAGACCTCTACTTTGAGAGCGCAGCCGGAAAACTGCAGATTATCACGAAAGGTGTTGCCGTTGACTACAGCGAGGAGGAGGCAACGAAGATCCTCTCCGAGCCGAAAGTAACTGCGACCGCCGACATCCACATGGGAGAGGCGACAGCAACGGCATGGGGCTGCGACCTGACCTACGATTACGTAAAAATCAACGCAGATTATCGTTCCTGATCGGATCTGGAACAGGCACGGGAAAAGAGCATAAGAGGAGAAAAAATCATGGTAAATCAGATGTATCTGGACAAAGCAAATGTGCTGATCGAGGCACTTCCTTATATTCAGCGGTTCAACCGCAAAATCATTGTCATCAAATACGGCGGAAGCGCAATGGTGGATGAAGAGTTAAAGAGAAACGTCATCCAGGACGTAGTTCTTCTGAAACTGGTCGGCTTCAAACCGATCATCGTACACGGCGGCGGAAAGGAAATCAGCCGCTGGGTCGGAAAAGTCGGCATGGAACCGAAGTTTGTCAACGGCCTTCGTGTAACGGATGCCGATACGATGGAAGTGGCAGAGATGGTGCTGAATAAGGTCAACAAAGAGCTTGTCACCATGATTCAGTCGCTCGGTGTCAACGCAGTCGGCATCAGCGGAAAAGACGGCGGTCTCTTAAACGTAGAGAAAAAGCTGTCCAAGGGAGAAGACATCGGCTTCGTTGGAAATATCAAAAATGTAAATCCGAAAGTGCTGTACGATCTTCTGGATAACGATTTCCTGCCGGTAGTCTGCCCGGTCGGCATGGACGATGATTTCAACACCTACAACATCAACGCAGACGACGCAGCCTGCGCGATCGCAGAGGCGTTAAATGCAGAAAAACTGGCATTCCTGACCGATATCGAGGGTGTATACAAAGATCCGAGGCCCGGAGAGCCTGATTTCCGAGCTCCACGTACAGGAAGCAAGAGATCTCATCACCAACGGAAATGTCGGCGGCGGTATGATTCCAAAGCTCCAGGCTGTATCGACGCGATTGAGAACGGTGTTTCAAGAGTCACATCATGGACGGAAGAATCCAGCACTGCCTGCTGCTTGAGATCTTTACGAACAAAGGAATTGGTACGGCGATTTTAGGGGAAAACAAGGAGAAATTCAATCATGAAGACAAATGAATATATGGAACAGACCGAGCAGTACGTGCTCCACACCTATAACCGGTTCCCGCTTGTGATCGACCACGGCGAGGGCGTTCATCTGTATGACACCGACGGAAAAGCATATCTGGACTTTGCGGCAGGTATCGCGGTATATGCGCTCGGCTACAGCAATGACGATTATAAAAAGCAGTGAAAGACCAGGTGGACAAAGTCATCCATGTTTCCAACCTGTTCTACAATGTTCCGATGGGCTCCGCGGCGGAAAAGCTGGCGAAGGCATCCGGCATGGATAAAGTATTCTTTACGAACAGCGTACGGAGTCGATCGAGGGAGCCATCAAAGTAGCGAGAAAATACGCTTACTTAAAAGATGGCAGCAACGATCACGAGATCATCGCGATGAACCATTCCTTCCATGGAAGAAGCCTTGGAGCGCTTTCTGTAACAGGAAATACGCATTATCAGGATCCGTTCAAACCGCTGATCGGCGGCATTAAATTTGCGGATTTTAATGATCTGGAGAGCGTAAAGGCACAGATTACCGACAAGACATGTGCGATCATCATGGAGACTGTACAGGGCGAGGGCGGTATCTATCCGGCAACGAAAGAATTTTTACAGGGCGTGCGCGATCTGTGTGACGAGCACGACATCCTGCTGATTCTCGACGAGATCCAGTGCGGTATGGGAAGAACAGGAAAACTGTTCGCATGGCAGGATTACGGCGTACAGCCGGATGTCATGACGTGTGCAAAAGCACTTGGCTGCGGCGTTCCGGTCGGCGCCTTCGTGCTGAATAAAAAGACGGCAGAGCATTCGCTCGTTCCGGGAGACCACGGAACGACATACGGCGGAAACCCGCTGGCCTGCGCGGCTGTCAATGCTGTATTTGAATGCTATGAGAAACAGCATGTCGTAGAGCATGTAGCAGAGACGGCTCCGTATCTGGAGAAAAAGCTGGACGAGCTGGTGGAAAAATATGACTGCCTCGCAGCACGCCGTGGAAAAGGCTTTATGCAGGGCCTTGTCGTAACGGGACGTCCGGTCGGAGAAGTCATCAACCGCGCGATTGAGAACGGACTTCTTGTGATTTCCGCCGGAAGCGACGTTCTTCGTATGGTACCGCCGCTTGTGATTACGAAAGATGACATCGATGAGATGATTGAAAAACTGGAGAAAGCATTACAGTAATGTGAAATAGACAGCCGTCTGGTTTCCTAGGCAGGAGACCGGTCGGCTGTTTTCCTGCTGTCCCTGAGTTCTGTATAAAAACGGGGAAAAAAGGAATAGTATAAAATGTACTCTCGGAGCCTTTCTGCACTTGCTTTTACGGCCGATTTTCCGCCAGCTGCACCCAAATTTCATCAACGTACGCACCGCGTACGCCTCAGAAATTTGGGCACAACTGACAAAAAATCTTCTCGTAAAATCAAGCGCAGAAAGACTCCGAGAGTACATAAAAAACAGCAGGAGGAAAAATCAATGGCGGGAATTTTAACAGCGCTGCTCTCCGGAGCGCTGATGAGTATTCAGGGTGTTTTCAACACGGAGGTGACGAAACAGACGAGTACATGGCTGGCGGCCGGCTGGGTGCAGATCAGTGCGTTTGTCGTCTGTCTTGCGGCATGGTGCATTACCGGGAGGGAGCCGATCGGGGATCTGTTCCGCGTAAAGCCGTGGTATCTGCTGCTCGGCGGTGCAATTGGCGCGTTTATCACGATCACGGTTATCTGGAGTATGGCAGGGCTCGGCCCGGCGAAGGCGGCGATGCTGATCGTCATTTCCCAGCTCGCAGCGGCGTGGCTGATTGAACTGTTCGGCCTTTTCGGTATGGAAAAACGGATTTCACCGTGCGCAAGCTGCTCGGCATGGCAGTGGCAGTTGTGGGAATTGTAGTGTTTCAGTGGGAATAACGATTAAGATTTCTACTTGTATTTTTATGGTTTCTTCGATACAATAGAAACGTAGTTATGCGTACACAAGGGACCCTTGCGCGTCAGATGCGAAGCGGAAGGGAGTACACAGCATGAAATTGAAAAAACAGCAGGACAGAGGCAGAAAACATGCAAAAATACTGGCGGCGATGCTGGTTTTTTGCTCTGCGGATGCAACCACAGGGATACAGAATACAAACTGTCAGATAGCACAGGCGGGAGCACGGCGGAAACCGTTTTCGGGAATCAGAAGGAAGTGGATGAGGAGCAGACGGTTTCGAAAAAGCGCCGGAGAAACCACAGGCATTCCGGAAAAACGTGAGGCACAGGAGGCAGCACCGGAAGAAACGGTGCAGGTTTATATCTGCGGTGCGGTCGCTTCCCCCGGTGTCTACACGCTGCCGGGCGGAAGCCGCGTAGTGCAGGCTGTGGAAGCGGCAGGCGGATTTCTGCCGGATGCTGAAGAAAAAATCCTCAATCTTGCACGGAAAATCGAAGACGGAGAGCAGATCACCGTCTGGACGCGCGAGGAGGCAGAAAACATGGAAATCACGGAAACGCCGCAGCAGAATACGGGCGGCACGGAGCAGGCTTCCGGTTCCGGCAAAGTCAACCTGAACACGGCCGGAAAAGAAGAACTGATGACACTCTCCGGCATCGGAGAGAGCCGTGCGGATGCCATCATCGCCTACCGCGAAGCAAACGGCCCGTTTGGTTCGATTGAGGAGATTATGAACATTGAGGGCATCAAGGGAAAGATGTTTGAAAAGATAAGGGGTTCTATCGAGGTTTAGAACAAGAAGGAGAAGAAATGGCAAAGAAGTTCTTGTAGTTGATGATGAAAAACTGATCGTAAAAGGAATCCGCTTCAGCCTGGAGCAGGACGGCATGGAGGTTGACTGCGCATACGACGGCGAGGAAGCACTCTCCATGGCAAAAGAAAAAGAATACGATATGATCCTTCTGGATCTGATGCTGCCAAAGCTGGACGGATTGTCCGTCTGCCAGCAGATCCGTGAATTTTCCAACGTTCCGATCGTCATGCTGACCGCAAAGGGCGAGGACATGGACAAAATCCTGGGACTGGAATACGGCGCAGATGATTACATCACAAAGCCGTTCAACATTCTGGAAGTAAAAGCACGCATCAAGCCATCATGCGCCGTGCGGCCCGCCAGGAGCCAAAAGAAGAGAAAGCAAAAGTCGTACAGGTGAAAGACCTGCGGATCGACTGCGAGAGCAGAAGAGTCTTCATCGGAGACCGCGAGATCAATCTGACTGCGAAGGAGTTCGATGTGCTCGAGCTTCTCGTCTTCAATCCGAACAAGGTGTACAGCAGAGAGAACCTGCTGAACATTGTCTGGGGCTATGAGTACCCGGGCGATGTGCGCACCGTAGATGTACATATCCGCCGTCTGCGCGAAAAGATCGAGAAAAATCCAAGTGAACCGAAGTACGTTCACACAAAGTGGGGAGTTGGTTACTATTTCCAGGCTTAAAAACAAAGAAAAATGGAAGTTTCTGCGGAGTCTGCGCTTCCGCATCACGGTGATTCTTGTGATCATCGGCATTGTACCGTGTGTGATCCTTGAGAAGAGCATCGTAAACAGCTATGAGGACCGTGCGGTATCGGTGCGCAGCATTACCGTAAAAAATCAGTGCGATATTATCTGCAACCAGCTCATCCAGCAGAATTACATGGAAGATCCTGGATCGGATGTCATCAACGGACAGCTCAGTATGCTGACGAATATCTACGGCGGCAGAATCCTGATTATTGACCAGGATTTCCGCGTCATCAAAGATACGTACGATATGGACCGCGGAAAGACGATTATCTCGCAGGAGGTCATCCAGAGCTTTCAGGGCAAGGAGACGAGCCAGTACGACCGGAAAAACAACTATCTGGAAATGACGGTGCGGATTCAGAATACCGAGACGAAGGAGACGCTCGGCGTTATGCTCGTCAGCATTTCGACGGATGAGATCCGTGCGAATATGAAAATTCTGGAGACGAAGGGAATGACGATTCTTTCGATCATTACGCTTCTCGTGCTGGTCTTTGGCTATCTGCTCGCGGGCATTCTGATGAAGCCGTTCCAGAAGGTCACCCGTTCCATCGAGGACATCACCGACGGCTATCTCGACGAAAGCATTTCTGTTCCGGATTACCTCGAGACAGAGCTGATCACGGACGCATTCAACAAGATGCTGACCCGCGTCCGTACGCTCGACGATTCCCGCCAGGAATTTGTTTCGAACGTCTCGCATGAGTTAAAGACGCCGCTTGCGTCCATGAAGGTTCTGGCGGATTCGCTGAACGGGCAGGAGGGCGTTCCGGTGGAACTTTATCAGGAGTTCATGCAGGATATTACCTCGGAGATCGACCGCGAAAACCAGATTATTACCGACCTTTTGTCGCTGGTCAAGATGGATAAAAAGGTGGCAGACCTCAATATCACCCAGGTCAATATCAACGAGCTGTTAGAGCAGCTGCTGAAGCGGCTTCATCCGATTGCCGCACAGAAAAATGTGGAGCTCATTCTCGACAGCTTCCGCCCGGTCAATGCGGAGGTGGATGCGACGAAGCTCTCGCTGGCGTTCTCGAACCTGATCGAAAACGGCATCAAGTACAACAACGAGAATGGATGGGTGCGTGTATCCTTAAATGCGGATCACAAATATTTCTACGTGACGGTGGCAGACTCCGGCATCGGCATCCCGGAGGAGTCGATTGCGCATATCTTCGAGCGTTTCTACCGCGTGGACAAGTCCCACTCGCGGGAAATCGGCGGAACCGGCCTTGGTCTTGCGATTGCGCGGAGCGCGATTGTCATGCACCGGGGAGCGATCCGTGTATACAGCAAAGAAAACGAGGGAACGACATTTTCCGTGCGGATTCCTCTGAATTACGTGATGTAGGAGGTGGCGCACATGAAACGGATACTTGGCGTACTGCTGGCCGGCGTGCTGCTTCTTAGCGGCTGCGGGCAGTGGCAGAAGAGCCAGAAGGAGTCGGCGTATCACCTGTACTGCCTGGACAAAACCGGCACAACACTGGTGCAGGAGCCGTATGAACCAAAAGAAGGAACGGATCAGAAACTGATCAAGGAGCTGGTTGACGCGCTGCAGGAGAAACCTGCCAGGGACGGAAACCAGGCACTTCTTTCCAATGGGATTTCCATCAAGACGTATACGCTGGAGAACGGGCTCCTTACGCTGAACTTAAGTGGAGAGTACGGAGAGCTTGCGCGGCCGCAGGAGGTTTTGGTGCGTGCAGGACTGGTGCGTACCTTTGTGCAGGTTCCGGAGGTGGAGCGCGTGACGTTTCTGATCGACGGGGATCCGTTAAAGGATTCCAAAGGACGCGAGATCGGAACGATGACGGCGGACAGCTTTCTGGAAAATTCCGGAAGGGAAATTTATCAGTATCAGTATGCGACGCTGACACTGTATTTTGCAAATGAAGCAGGCGATCATCTTGTGAAGGAGACGCGGCGGGTGCCGTACAGCACGAACATTCCGCTGGAGCGTGTCGTGGTGGAGCAGCTGATGAAGGGACCGAAAGAAGACGGCCACTATGCAGTGCTGCCGGATACGATGAATGTCTTAAGTGTCACGACATCCGATCGGATTGCCTATGTGAATTTTGACAAATCTTTTAAGGATTCTGCGCTTTCGAGTGTGGCGGAGCAGATTCCGATTTATGCGGTGGTGGATTCCATCACGGCGAACTGTAAGGTGGATAAGGTGCAGTTTTCCATCAACGGAGAGAGCGATGTAACCTTCCGTGAAACGATGAAACTCAATCAGTTCTACGAGGAAGACCTGTCTTATCTGGAGGAAAAAGATACATGAGAAAACGGCCCATGTGCCTGGCGTGTCTTGGATTCATGCTGGTACTTGTGCTGCTGCGGATTGCGGGCGTGCCTCTTGGCACGCCTTTTTCTGACCCCAAATACGAAAACGAAGCGCAGCAGGGCAGGAAGGTGTGGATTGCAGGGACAATTGAAACGTATGAGAAAAAGAGCAGCAACAACGGGTATGTGCTGCGCGGGGAGGGAAGCAAAGGGAAAATTTATCTGCTCGCAAAGCGGGAGATCTGCCGGTCGGAGCCGCTGTGCGGGTGTACGGAACTGTAAAAAAGCCGGAAAGCCCGCGCAATCCGGGGATGTTTGATGAGAAAACATATTATGAGGGAAAAGGCTGTGCGTTCTACGTGATTTCGGAGCGGGAGGAAGTTGTGGATGTCGGGCGGTGGAATCTCGGCGAAGCGCTCCGGCTGGAGCGGGAGCGGTGCTGTGCCGTTTTAAAAGAAATGATGCCGGAGGAGGAGGCAGGTGTGCTTTCTGCGATGCTGCTCGGGGAACGGTCGGAACTCACGGAGGAGACGTATCTGGCGTATCAGCAGAGCGGTCTGCTGCACCTGATTTCCGTTTCCGGCATGCATCTGATGCTGCTCGGCATGGCACTCCGACGGCTGCTGATGGCACTGCATCTGCCGAAAACTCCCGCATCTCTGGCAGCGGCCGCCGGTATGGTGCTGTATGGCATGTTTACCGGCAGCGGAACGGCGACCGTGCGTGCAGTGGTGATGTTTGCGGTGCGGATGGGAGCTGTCGCAGTGGGAAGGACGTATGATTCCTTAAGTGCGCTCTCTCTTGCGGCAATTCTGATGCTGGCGGAAAACCCCTCGTATCTGGAGCAGAGCGGGTTCTGGCTTTCGTTTGGAGCAGTAACAGCCATTTCCGGGGTTTATCCGGTTCTGGCGGGGGAGAAGGCGGAACGGAAGAGACGCGGGGAAAAAACAGGGCTGGAAAAGCTTGCGGCGAAAGGAAAAGAGGCTGCGATGGTGTACCTTTCCCTGCAGCTTGTCATGATCCGCTGCAGGCGTGGTATTTTTATGAGATTCCGCTCTTTGCGTTTCTGCCGAATCTGTTTGCAGGAGCTGTCATGACGGCGGTGCTGCTGACGGGTGCTGCGGGGCTTCTGGCGGGACTGGCAAGCGTGAAAGCGGGAAGTGTTGTTCTGCTTCCGGCGCGGTTCCTGCTCACACTTCTGCGGCAGATGACAGCGGCGGTCGCACAGATTCCGGGAAATGTGTGGATCTGCGGTCAGCCGGAAAAATGGCAGATGGCAGGATATGGAATCATTCTGACCGGTCTGCTGGTGATACTGTATGTGCGAAAACGAAAACGGGAGATGAATCCGGATGGGGCAAAACGAAAAGGTGCGCAGGCACGAAGGCGGGAGCGGATGCTCTTTGGTATTACCATGTTTTTGCTGTGTTCTGCTTTTTTACCGTCCCCGGGAAACGTTTTCCATTACAGCGCTGGACGTCGGCCAGGGCGATTCGCTGGTGGTGGAGAGCGGCCGTTTTGTGATGCTGAATGACGGCGGGAGCAGCAGTGCGTCTGCGGTCGGGGAAAAAAGGATTCTCCCATATCTGAAACAGCGCGGCATTGCCGCTCTTGATGCCGTTGTTGTCACGCACCCGGACGCAGATCACACGAACGGAATCCTCGAACTGCTGGAGCTGATCGGGGAGCAGAAAACGGCGCTTCGCATCCGCCATCTGTTCCTGCCTGTGTGGATGAAAGGAAGCGAAAAAGAAAATCCTTTTATTTTAGCCGCACAAAAAGCGGGAATTATGGTAGAATATCTAAAAAAGGGAGACGAGATCCGTGCAGGAGAACTCACCGTATCGGTACTTCATCCGGGAGCGGGCGAAGACTATACGGGAGAGGAAAACGCCGGAAGTGTTGTATTACAGCTTTCCTGCGGTGCCTGCCGCGCACTTCTGACGGGAGATCTGGAGGGAAGCGGAGAAGAAGAGGTCCTGGGGGCGGCAGAGCGGTGCCAGATTTTAAAGGTGGCGCACCACGGCTCGAGAAATTCAACGAGCGAGGCATTTCTGAACCGCATACAGCCGCAGATCAGCCTGATTTCCTGCGCGTGGCCGGGACGGTACGGCCATCCGCACCGGGAGCTGCTGGAGCGGCTTCGTGCCTGCAAAAGCCATATCTACGGAACACCGGTGGATGGAGCCGTGACAGTACAGCTGAAGCGTGACCGCCTGGCGGTTCACGGATACTGGTCGGATGTGGAATTTCCCGTCTCCTGAATGGTCAAAAGCTCCGGCTGCTGCGGCACTGCGCAAACGTGCTTTGGCCGGAACGAAAGAAAGAGGATGGAATGAAAAGCATTTTAGAAGATATCAAAACGCAGAATTTTAAGCAGGCCTACCTGCTCTACGGAGAAGAAGCCTATCTGAAGCATCAGTATAAAAACAAGCTGAAAAACGCACTGCTGCCGGAGGACGACACGATGAATTTCTCCCGCTTTGAGGGAAAAGGAACCGAGATTCCCAAAGTGATTGACCTTGCGGAGACGATGCCGTTTTTTGCGGACCGCCGTGTGATTCTGCTGGAAAATACGGGATTTTTCAAAAACAAAGCCGACGCGCTGGCAGACTACATGGGATCCCTGCCGGATTATCTGGTGCTGATCTTCGTGGAGGAGGAAGTTGATAAGCGGAACCGTATGTACAAGGCGGTGCAGAAGCAGGGAAGAGCAGTGGAATTTGCTCGTCAGGACGAAAAGACGCTGATGACCTGGGTACTCGGCATGATGAAAAAAGAGGGAAAAAAGATCACGCGCCAGGATATGGAAGATTTTCTGGAAAAGACGGGCACGGGATATGGGAAATATCTCGCAGGAGCTGGAAAAACTGCTCAGCTATACGATGGGAAGAGATGTGATCACGCGGGCGGATATCGAGGCAGTCTGCACAACGCAGATTACGAACCGGATTTTCGAGATGATCCGCGCGGTAACGGAGAAGAAGCAGCGGAAAGCGCTTGATCTGTATCAGGATCTGCTGGCTTTAAAGGAGCCGCCGATGCGGATTCTCTTTCTGCTGACACGCCAGTTCAATCTGCTGCTGCAGGTCAAAGAGCTGCTGGCAGAGCACTGCGATCAGGCGACGATCGCAAAACGGACGGGACTGCAGAGTTTCGTTGTGCGGAACTATATTCCCATGTCGCGCCAGTATGCGGCGGAGGAATTAAAAGCGGCGGTCAATGACTGCGTGCAGATGGAAGAGGACGTGAAGACGGGAAAAATTTCCGATCTGCTGAGCGTGGAGCTGCTGATTACGAAATACAGCAGGGCGGCGTAAGAGCAGAGTTTTCTAAAAAGAACAAGGCGTATCGGCCAGTTTTCCTGTACCGGTACGCCTTGTTCTGTGTTTATCAAAAGATCTGTCGCGGCGCACTCTTTTGGTAAGCATAAAAAAGAACCCAGCCACATGACGGTATGACTAAGTTCTCTTTGGTTTATATCTTTATTATGCGATTGAGTTTACAGCTTTGCTCAGATTGGATACTTTTCTGGCAGCGTTGTTTTTATGATAAACGCCTTTAGAAGCAGCCTTGTCGATGGTAGAGATCGCATTTACTAATGCAGCAGCAGCAGCCTCTTTATCGTTTGCAGCAACAGCAGCATCTACTTTTTTCATAGAAGTCTTAACTGCAGAACGGATTGCTTTGTTGCGGTCTGCCTTTGTCTGATTTACCAGGATTCTTTTCTTTGCGGATTTAATGTTAGCCAAACTGTACACCTCCAATATTTTTAAAATTAATGTGATTTAAGGGATGTTATTCAATGGAACAGACACGGGCGCTCCACTGAAACATGCTTTATTATCCTATAATATTTCGCATGGTTTGTCAATACATATTTTTGAAAAAATTGCAGAAACTACAACAAAAATACAGGAGAAGGAGAAAAGTATGATAGGAAAGTATAGGATGCGGACAGACCTGGCGATGGAGAATCAGGAAAAATTTGAGAGGGACCATGTGGAGATCTCCGGGGTCGAGATTGAGAAGAAGAAAAGAAAGGCGGAAATTCAGACAACCATTGTGAAAATCACATCGGAGCAGGGTGCAAAAATGATGGGAAAGCCGAAAGGGACGTATGTGACGATCGAAGCGCCGCTGCTTTTGACGGCAGACGAGGAGGAGAGCCGGAAAGCGGCGGAGGAGTTTTCCCACTGTCTGATGGAAATGGTGCCGGAAGCGTGCGGATCCGTTCTTGTGGCCGGCCTCGGCAACCGCGGCATCACGCCGGATGCGCTCGGGCCGGAGACGGTGGAGCAGCTTAACGTTACGCGCATCTGGTGCGCACCTACGGAAAGAAGGGCCGGGAAGTGAGTGCCCTTGCTCCCGGCGTTATGGCACAGACGGGCATGGAGGCAGTGGAAATCCTGCGCGGAACGGCAGAACAGACCCATCCAGATGTGATTCTCGCCGTGGATGCCCTTGCCGCATGCAGTATTCACCGGCTGAACTGTACGATCCAGCTTGCCGACACCGGAATCTGGCCGGGCTCGGGCGTCGGAAACCACCGCAATGCCTTAAATCAGGAGACGCTCGGCGTGCCGGTCATCGGAATCGGTGTGCCGACCGTTGTAGGGGCAGGAACGATCGTCCACGATGCCGTCGCAGGCGTTCTGGAATCGCTGGAGGAGTCCGAGATGGATGAATTTCTGGGAGAAGTCATTTCACCGGCGCTCGAAAGCCTTTACGTGACGACAAAAGAGATCGACGAGATGGTCCGCCGCCTGGCCGGGGTTCTTGCGGCAGGTATGAATCAGGCATTTTCCGGGGAACTGTAACATATCATGAATATGGTGATAATATGTGGAATGCCAGGCGAAATGGACGATGGTTCGGATGGGGATGTCTTTTCCTGTCCTGCAGTATACTGCTGTTCCGCAGTGCAGCGGTTCTCCGGAAAAATCATTTCTCAGAGGGGAAAGTTCTGCTGCAGCGGGCGGCAGCACAGGCGGAGCAGTTATCCGTGGATGTGATGATGCCGCTTCTTTTTTATGACGGAAAAGAGGACGGAAGGGGATGGATGGAAAATCTCCTCGCGGCAGTGCGGGATCAGATACCGGCGCTTCGGGAGGGAAGCACGGCAGAAAATAAGCTGTCTGCCGGGACAGAAGCAGCGGAAACGGATACGGCGAAGCAGGATTCGAATCCGGGACCGGGAGCAGAAAGAGGGCAGACAGAATCGAAGGAGCAGGGAACTGAGGAAGATCAAAAGGATGGAACTCAAAAAGATGAAACTCAAAAAGATGGAATGGAAATCACGGAGCCGGAGCAGACGGAAACAGGAATCACAGAACCGGCAGCCGGAGAGTCGGCATCAACGGCAGAACCCGAAGCGCCACAGTCTGTCCCGGAGGAGACCATCGAAACCGGCGGCGCACCGCGTGAGATTCTCTACCCGGAGGCCGACACGATTCAGGAGACAATTTCCCCTGACCTTCTTGCTGACCCGCAGGCGCTCCTGAACCGCTTCTTCGTTGTCGATCCCAACACTTCGGTCCTGCCGGGCGAGATCGACGGCAGCACCCTGCTCGGAAAAGACCTGACCCTGCCGGAAAATGCCGAGGCCCGCAGATTCTGATCTATCATACCCATTCGCAGGAAACCTTCGCCGATTCCCGTCCGGGAGAAAGAGCGGACACGGTAATCGGCCTCGGTGATGATCTGCAGGAGCTTCTGGAAAAGCAGTACGGATACGAAGTGCTTCATATTACAGAGGCATTTGACATGAAAGAAGGCTGTCTCGAGCGGAGCCGCGCCTACAACTACGCGGAGCCGGTCATCGCAGCGGCGCTGGAAGAACACCCGTCCATTCAGGTCGTGATCGACCTGCACCGAGACGGGGTCAATGGTTCAAAACGTCTTGTGACAGAAATCAACGGAAAGCCGACCGCACAGATCATGTTTTCAACGGCCTTTCCCGCACGAAAGAAAGCGGCGAACTGACAAGCCTGCCCAATCCGTATCAGGCGGAAAACCTTGCATTTTCCTTTCAGATGGAGTATGAGGCAAAACAGTATTATCCCGGCTTTTCGCGCTGTATCTATTTAAAAGGCTACCGCTACAACCTCCATCTCCGCCCGAGATCTGTTCTTCTCGAGGTTGGTGCGCAGACGAATACGGTCGAGGAGGTGAAAAATGCAATGGGGCCGTTTGCGGATATCCTGCATAAGGTTCTGTCGGGCAAAAGTCCGGCATCAGGCGGATAAATTTATCTTGCTTTTTTGAGTGGAATTTCGTATCATACAAAATAGACATGAGATAAAATTGATATTTAACCCGTGAAAAAGCAGGAGGAAAAACTTGTCAGGAATAGATCAGAGTAAAATTCGTAATTTTGTATTATTGCCCATATCGACCTGGAAATCAACTTGCGGACCGTATTATTCAGAAAACAGGCCTTTTGACCGAGCGTGAGATGCAGGATCAGGTGCTGGACAATATGGATCTGGAGCGTGAGCGCGGCATCACGATCAAGGCACAGGCAGTCCGTACCGTATACAAAGCGGCCGACGGCGAGGAGTACATTTTAAACATGATTGACACCCCGGGCCATGTTGACTTCAACTATGAGGTTTCCCGAAGCCTTGCCGCATGCGACGGCGCGCTGCTCGTTGTCGATGCATCGCAGGGTATCGAGGCGCAGACCCTTGCCAACGTCTACCTCGCCCTTGACCATGACCTGGATGTGTTCCCGGTCATCAACAAAGTAGACCTTCCAAGCGCCGAGCCGGACCGTGTAATTGCAGAGATCGAGGATGTCATCGGACTGGAAGCGCAGGATGCTCCGCGGATTTCCGCAAAAACCGGCCTGAACGTGGACGAGGTGCTCGAACAGATCGTACAGAAAATTCCGGCACCGGAAGGTGATCCGACGGAACCGTTAAAAGCACTGATTTTCGACTCTGTTTACGATGCATACCGCGGCGTCATCATTTCCTGCCGTGTAATGGAAGGAAGCGTGAAAAAAGGAACGAGAATCCGTATGATGGCGACAGGCGCTGTCGAGGAAGTTGTCGAGGTCGGCTACTTCGGCGCAGGCCGTCTGATCCCGTGCGACGAGCTCTCCGCCGGAATGGTAGGCTATATCACCGCCAGCATCAAAAACGTGCGCGACACCCGCGTGGGTGATACCGTGACCGATGCCGACCGTCCGTGTGCAGAAGCACTGCCGGGCTACAAAAAAGTCAACCCGATGGTATACTGCGGCATGTACCCGGCCGACGGCGCACAGTACGGCGATCTGCGCGACGCGCTGGAAAAACTGCAGTTAAACGATGCATCCCTCTTCTACGAGCCGGAGACATCGGCAGCACTGGCTTTGGCTTCCGCTGCGGTTTCCTTGGACTGCTTCACCTGGAAATTATTCAGGAGCGCCTGGAGCGTGAGTACAATCTGGATCTCGTGACGACCGCACCGAGCGTTATCTATAAGGTTCACAAAACCGACGGAACCGTCATTGACCTGACCAACCCGTCGAATCTGCCGGACCCGTCCGAGATTGATTATATGGAAGAGCCGCTGGTAAAAGCAGAGATTATGGTGACGACCGACTACATCGGACCGATCATGGAGCTCTGCCAGCAGAGACGAGGCCAGTATCAGGGAATGGAATACATGGAGACGACGCGTGCGATGCTTCATTACCATCTCCCGCTGAATGAGATTATCTACGATTTCTTTGATGCCTTAAAATCCCGCTCCAAAGGTTACGCGTCATTCGACTACGAGCTGCTCGGCTATGAGAGAAGCGAGCTTGTAAAACTCGATATCCTCGTCAATAAAGAAGAAGTGGATGCGCTGTCCTTCATCGTATTCGAGGGATCTGCCTACGAGCGCGGAAGAAAGATGTGCGAGAAGCTCAAAGAAGAGATTCCGCGGCAGCTCTTCGAAATCCCGATCCAGGCGGCTGTCGGATCGAAGATTATCGCCAGAGAAACCGTCCGCGCGATGCGCAAAGACGTCCTCGCCAAGTGCTACGGCGGCGATATTTCCCGAAAGAAGAAGCTGCTGGAGAAGCAGAAGGAAGGTAAGAAGCGGATGCGCCAGGTAGGAAACGTGGAGATTCCGCAGAAAGCCTTTATGAGCGTGCTGAAACTGGATGAAAATTAAGAAATAAAAATGAGACCGGCCTGTCGGCGCCGCCTGCTGTTGCGGGAGCGCAGGGGCCGGTCTTTCGATCGTACGGAGGAAAAGCAGAATGAATAAAAAAAGAAAACCACTGGAACTCTATGTGCATATCCCGTTCTGCATCCGGAAATGCGCCTACTGTGATTTTGTCTCGGGACCGGGCACGAAAGCAATGCAGAAGGAGTATGAAGAGGCTCTGCTGGCAGAAATCGATGCAGCGGAAGAGACGGCAGAAAGTGAAGTGATTTCCGCCTTTTTCGGCGGCGGAACACCATCCGCAGTGGATGCCGGAATGCTCGCCCGTGTGATGGAAAAACTGCGGAGCAAGTACATTTTTTCAGAGGATGCTGAGATTACGCTGGAGGCCAATCCGGGAACGCTGGATGCGGAAAAACTGAAATGTTACAGGAAGAGCGGCTTCAACCGGATCAGTATCGGCTGTCAGTCGGTTCACGATGAGGAGCTGAAACGGCTGGGAAGAATCCACACGTTTGCGGAATTTCAGGAGAGTTTTGCACTGGCACGGGATGCCGGGTTTGCGAATATCAACGTGGATCTGATGTCAGGTCTGCCGGAGCAGAGTGAAGAGAAATGGGAAGAGAGTCTTCGGACGATCGCGGAGCTTTCTCCGGAGCACATTTCCGCCTACAGCCTGATCGTGGAGCCGGGAACCCCGTTTGCGGAGCAGAAACTGGATCTGCCGGATGAGGACACAGAACGCGAAATGTATGCCAGAACGGCGGAAATCCTCGCAGAATACGGCTTTTTCCAGTATGAGATTTCCAATTATGCAAAGCCGGGCTTCGCATGCCGCCACAATATCGGCTACTGGAAAAGGACGGATTATCTGGGGTTCGGGCCTTCCGCGGCATCGTTATTCGGAAACCGCCGGTGGACGAACACGGCAGATCGATCTTTGTATCTGAAAGCGTGCGGAGCACTGGAAAAGATCCGTGAGGATGAGGAAATTCTTTCCCAGCAGGATGCCATGGAAGAATTTATGTTTCTCGGCCTTCGAATGACACAAGGGATCTCGACGGCGGAGTTTGAGGAGCAGTTTGGAAAGGAGATCCATGCCGTATACGGCGGGGTTCTGAAGAAATACGAAGCGATGCATCTTTTACAGGAACACAGCGGGCGTCTGGCTCTGACACGCGATGGGATTTCCGTCAGCAATGTGATTCTGGCAGATTTTCTGCTGTAAAAAGATGATAAAGAAATAGAACAAATGTTTGCATAACGTACGGCGGTGTGCTATAATGGGAGAAAACGAGACAAGATTCCTGTCCCTGTCCGGACAGGGATTCCAATTAATAAGAGGAACAGTTATGGCAGAGAAAAAAGAGTTTATCAGAATACGGGGAGCCAGGGAGAACAACCTGAAAGCACTGAATGTCGATATCCCCAGAAACCAGTTTGTTGTATTTACGGGCCTCAGCGGTTCAGGAAAGAGTTCGCTTGCGTTTGACACGATCTATGCGGAGGGCCAGCGGCGGTACATGGAGAGCCTTTCCTCCTACGCGCGCCAGTTCTTAGGACAGATGGAAAAACCGAATGTGGACAGCATCGAAGGCCTGCCGCCTGCTATTTCGATCGATCAGAAATCGACGAACCGGAACCCGCGTTCCACCGTCGGAACCGTGACGGAGATTTACGATTACTTCCGTCTTCTGTACGCGAGAATCGGTATTCCGCACTGTCCGAAGTGCGGAAAAGTCATCAGCCGCCAGTCGGTGGACCAGATGGTCGATCAGATCATGGCACTCCCGGAGCGGACGAAAATCCAGCTTCTCGCGCCGGTTGTGCGCGGCCGCAAGGGAAGACACGAAAAGGTGCTCGAACAGGCAAAACGCAGCGGCTATGTCCGCGTGATGATCGACGGCAGCCAGTATGAGCTGTCCGAGGAGATCACGCTGGATAAGAACCTGAAACACAACATTTCCATTATTGTGGACCGTCTTGTAGTCAAACCGGACATTGAGAAACGTCTGACGGATTCCGTCGAGAACGTACTGGATCTGGCGGACGGCCTTCTGGTGGTCGACACGATGGACGGAAATCAGCTCAACTTCAGCCAGAGCTTTTCCTGCCCGGACTGCGGCATCAGCATGGAGGAGATTGAGCCGAGAAGCTTTTCCTTCAACAACCCGTTCGGCGCCTGCCCGAGCTGTGCCGGCCTTGGCTACAAGATGGAGTTCGACGAGGATCTGATGATTCCGGACAAGACCGTATCCATCGCAGACGGAGCCATCACCGTGCTCGGCTGGCAGTCCTGCACGGACAAATCGAGCTATACGAGAGCCATTCTCGATGCGCTCGCAGAGGAGTACGATTTTTCCCTTTCCACTCCGTTCTGTGAATATCCGAAAAAAATCCACGATATCCTGATTTACGGAACGAACGGAAAATCCGTCAAGGTGCATTACCGCGGTCAGCGCGGCGTCGGTGTGTACGATGTGGCTTTTGAGGGGCTGATCAAAATGTAGAGCGCCGCTACCGTGAGACCGGATCGGATTCTACAAAACAGGAATACGAAACCTTCATGCGTGTGACCCCGTGCCAGGCGTGCCATGGCCAGCGTCTGAAACCGACGTCGCTTGGTGTGACGGTCGGAGATAAAAATATTTTTGAAGTAACATCCCTTTCCATCGACAATCTGCAGAAGTTTATGCAGAACCTCGAACTCTCCGAACAGCAGCTGCTGATCGGAAAGCAGATTTTAAAAGAGATCCGTGCGCGTGTGAGCTTCCTTGCGGATGTCGGATTAAACTATCTGACCCTGGCGCGTGGAACGGCATCGCTGTCCGGCGGTGAGGCGCAGAGAATCCGTCTGGCAACGCAGATCGGCTCCGGCCTTGTCGGTGTCGCCTATATTCTCGACGAGCCGAGCATCGGTCTTCACCAGAGAGACAACGACAAACTTCTCGCGACGCTGAAACATCTGCGTGACTCGGAAACAGCCTGATCGTCGTGGAGCACGACGAGGATACGATGCGCGCCGCTGACTGCGTTGTCGATATCGGTCCGGGAGCCGGTGAGCACGGCGGAGAGCTGGTGGCGATCGGAACGGCGGAAGATCTGATGAAAAATCCGAATTCCATCACCGGAAAATACTTAAGCGGAGAGCTGAAAATTCCGGTTCCGTCTGAGCGCAGAAAGCCGACGGGCTGGCTGAAGGTAGTCGGAGCAAAAGAGCACAATCTGAAAAATATCAACGTGAATTTCCCGCTCGGTGTCATGACCTGCGTGACCGGAGTCTCCGGATCGGGAAAGAGTTCTCTTGTCAATGAAATTCTGTACAAACGGCTGGCAAGAGATCTGAACCGTGCGCGGACGATTCCGGGTGCACACAAAGACATCATCGGTATGGAACAGCTCGATAAGGTCATCGACATCGACCAGTCCCCGATCGGAAGAACACCGCGTTCCAATCCGGCAACGTACACAGGTCTGTTCGATCAGATCCGCGACCTGTTTGCGGCAACGCAGGATGCCAAGGCGCGCGGCTACAAGAAGGGAAGATTCAGTTTTAATGTGAAGGGCGGCCGATGCGAGGCCTGCGGCGGCGACGGTATCCTGAAGATCGAAATGCACTTCCTGCCGGATGTCTATGTGCCGTGTGAGGTCTGCCATGGAAAACGGTACAACCGTGAGACACTGGAAGTCAAATACAAAGGAAAGAGCATCTACGATGTGCTGAATATGACGGTCGAGGAGGCACTGGAATTCTTCAGGCCGGTACCATCGATTTCCGGAAATTACAGACCCTGTACGATGTCGGCCTTTCCTACATCCGCCTCGGCCAGCCGTCCACCACGCTGTCCGGTGGAGAAGCGCAGCGTATCAAGCTCGCAGCAGAGCTGAGCCGCCGCGGCACGGGAAAAACGATCTACATTCTCGACGAGCCGACGACGGGACTTCATTTTGCGGATGTCCACAAACTGGTGGAGATTCTGCACCGCCTGTCCGAGGGCGGAAATACCGTCGTTGTTATCGAACACAATCTGGATGTCATCAAGACGGCGGACTATATTATTGATATCGGACCGGAGGGCGGAGACGGCGGCGGAACCGTGATTGCGTGCGGAACGCCGGAGGAAGTGGCCAAGAGCCCGGTATCCTACACCGGAAAATATGTCGAAAAATATCTCTAAAAAATCCTTTCCATTTTAAAAGGGATTGTATATAATAAGAAGCGGGTTGGTTCAGAGCACATTCGATCCTTTTGGGTTTCGGGTGTTTTGAACCCGAACTTATTCTATACAAATTTCAAACAGATTAAAATAAAGAAAAATAAAAGAGAACAGGAAAGGGGATTACTATGGCTGCAACGACGATATCGGAATTGATCTGGGGACGTCCAGCATCCTGGTCTATGCCAAGGGAAAAGGCATTGTATTAAAGGAGCCGTCCGTAGTTGCGTATGATAAAGATGCAGATAAAGTACGGGCAATTGGAGAAGAAGCGCGTCAGATGATTGGACGGACACCGGGCAATATTATGGCGGTCCGGCCCATGCGGCAGGGCGTGATCACGGACTTTCTGATCACCGAGCGCATGCTGCGCTACTTTATCCAGAAGGCAATGGGAAGAAGAGCATTCCGGAAACCGAGAATCAGCATCTGTGTGCCGTCCGGTGTGACGGAAGTAGAGCGGAAGGCTGTGGAGGAGGCAACGTACCAGGCGGGAGCCGGGAAGTGCTGATCGTGCCGGAGCCGGTGGCAGCGGCAATCGGATCCGGAATTGACATTACGAAACCATGCGGAAATATGATCGTGGACATCGGCGGAGGCACGACGGATATCGCTGTGATCTCGCTTGCGGGAACCGTTGTTTCCAATTCGGTCAAGATTTCCAGTGAGACATTTGACCAGGATATCATCCGCTATGTACGGAAAACATACAACGTATTTATCGGAGAACAGACCGCAGAGGCAGTGAAAATCCGGATTGGTTCCGCTTATCCGCGGGCCGAGGAGAAAACGATGGAGATCAAGGGAAGAAACGTCATCACCGGACTTCCGGCGACGATTACGGTTTCCTCCGACGAAATCCGAGGTGCCCTTGCCCAGACGACAAACCAGATTGCGGACGCGATCTGTGCCGTGCTGGAAAAAACGCCGCCGGAACTGGCATCCGATGTTTCCGACCGCGGCATTATCCTGACCGGAGGCGGCAGTCTCCTTGCCGGAATGGACGAGCTGATCCAGGAGCGGACCGGCATCAATACCGTGACAGCAGAAAATCCGGCGAGCGTCGTTGCCCTTGGAACCGGCCAGTACCGCGAAGTGATGAATGAATTTGAAAGCCAGTTTTGATAAAAGATGAGTGAAAAAGAAAAAGTAGAAGGCTACGTAGAACACATTATTTTCCGAAATGAGGAGAACGGATATACCGTCCTGAATCTGAGCATGAAGGGCGCGAGCTGACATGCGTCGGCACGCTTCCGATGATCGGAGAGGGCGAGCTGATCGAGGCTTCCGGAGATTATATTGAACATGCTGCCTATGGAAAGCAGTTCCGCATTGAATCCTATGAGACGAAAGTTCCACAGGATTCTGTTGCATTGGAGCGGTATCTCGGTTCCGGTGCGATCAAAGGAGTCGGTGCGGCGCTGGCGGCAAGAATTGTGCGCCGCTTCGGTGACGATACGCTTCGGATCATCGAGGAAGAGCCGGAGCGCCTCGCGGAGGTAAAGGGAATCAGCGAGCGGAAAGCGCGTGAAATTGCACAGCAGGTGGCAGAAAAAGCCGAAATGCAGAATGCGATGATTTTCCTCTCGGGATATGGCATTGCACTGAATCTCGGTGCAAAGATTTATCAGCAGTACGGGGACAATGTGTACCGGATTTTAAAGGAAAACCCGTATAAAATGGCGGAAGATATCGCAGGCGTGGGATTTCGGACAGCGGATGAGATTGCCGGAAAAATCGGGATTGCCGTGGACAGCGAATTCCGCATCAAGAGCGGTCTTTCGTATGTGCTGAATCAGGCGACGGCAGAAGGCCATGTCTATCTGCCGGAACCGGTGCTGCTTCGGAGAGGGCAGGAACTTCTCGGCGTAGAACCGGAGCGGATGCAGAAATCTCTGCAGGATATGGCAATCGACAAAAAAGCGGTCATCCGCGAGCTCCCGGCCGAACGGGAAGGGGATGAGCCGCTGCGGATTGTGTACGCCAGCCAGTATTATTATCTGGAACTGAGTACGGCGCGCATGCTGCATGAGCTGAATATTACATGCGAGGAAGACCGTGAGGCAATCGAAAAGCGGATCGGAAAGATCGAGAAAAAATATCAGATCGAGCTGGATGAGATGCAGAAGACGGCAGTCGTTGAGGCGGCATACAGCGGTCTTATGATCCTGACCGGAGGTCCCGGAACCGGAAAAACGACGACCATCAATGCGATGATCCATTATTTTGAGGCAGAAGGCCTCGACATTTTCCTGGCAGCGCCGACCGGAAGAGCGGCGAAACGAATGACAGAGGCAACTGGCTGTGAGGCTTGCACGATCCATCGTCTTCTGGAACTGACGGGAAATGTGGATGACTCCTCGGCAAATGTGCATTTTGAGCGGAACGCAGATAATCCGCTCGACGCGGATGTCATCATCATTGATGAGATGTCGATGGTTGATATCCACCTGATGCATGCCCTTCTTTCCGCGATTGTGCCGGGAACAAGGCTGATCCTGGTGGGAGACCAGAACCAGCTTCCAAGTGTCGGCCCGGGCAGTGTCCTCCGGGATCTGATCCGTTCGGAATGCTTTCCGATTGTCTGCCTGACGCACATTTTCCGGCAGGCATCCCAGAGTGATATTGTTGTCAATGCACATAAGATCCATAATGGGGAAGAGGTTATACTGGACAATAAGAGCAAAGATTTCTTCTTTTTGAAACGGTACGATGTCAACGTGATCTGGAAAGTGCTGGTGACGCTGGTGTCCCAGAAACTGCCGCGTTATGTGGATGCCCGCCCGCAGGATATCCAGATTCTGACTCCGATGCGGAAAGGTGCACTCGGCGTGGAAAATCTGAATCAGATTCTGCAGAAATACCTGAACCCGCCCGCACCGGACAAAGCCGAGCGGGAAAATGGAGGTAATATCCTCCGCGAGGGCGACAAGGTCATGCAGATCCGCAACAATTACCAGATGGAGTGGGAAATCCGCGGCATCAACGGAATCGTGGCGGAGCGCGGTATGGGTGTATTCAACGGAGACCTCGGCATGATCCGGAGCATCAACCGTATACCGAGTGATCACCGTGGAGTTTGAGGAAGGAAAATTCGCAGACTATACGTTCAAACAGGCGGACGAGCTGGAGCTCGCCTACGCCACAACGATACATAAAGCGCAGGGAAGCGAGTACCCGGCGGTTGTGATTCCGCTGCTCGGCGGCCCGCGCATGCTGATGACGCGGAATCTTCTGTATACGGCCGTGACGAGAGCCAGAAAGTGCGTCACCATCGTCGGAAGTGATGTGACATTCCAGGCAATGATCGGAAATCATATCGAGGCGAACCGGTATACAACGCTCGCCAGAAGAATCCGGGAAATGCAGGAAGAAAACGCATAAACACGTTTTTCCGGGGCATGGATGCGGCTGCATCCGGCAGAGTGGATAAGGGAAAGCGCAGGTTACATGAAAGAAAAAAATAAAACAGGAAACTGGCTTTTAAACGCAGTTATCCGAGACGATGTCCCATCTGTGACGGACTGCTGTCACGTGAGGAGCTGTATCTATGCCGGAATTGTGTGGAAAAGATCCATCCGATTCTGGGCGCGCGGTGCAAAAAATGCGGGAAACCCGTGGGCAGTGAGGAAGAGTTCTGCCGGGACTGCAGCAGAACGAGGCACAGCTTCGACCGCGGTTTTGCGCCGTACGGTTACCACGGGGAACTTGAGGCTTCCCTGATGCGGTTCAAATATCATGAACGGCAGGAATACGCCGGATTTTATGCTCACGCGGCGTTTTTCTATGTGGGAAAGCAGATCCAGAGAAGAAATCCGGAGGTGCTCGTTCCGGTGCCGCTTCATCCGGCGAGACAGCGGAAGCGCGGCTACAATCAGGCGGAGGTATTTGCAGAAAAGCTGGCAGAAGAAATGGAACTTCCCGTGAATGCCCGCCTGATCCGCCGTGTGAAAAAAACAAAACGCCAGAAAGAGCTTGGTCCCGCCGAGCGGCGGAAAAACCTGGAGGGAGCTTTTGCATTGGCAAAGCCGGGACAGATGAAATACTGCCGGATTCTTCTGGTAGATGACATTTACACAACGGGAAGCACGGTTGATGCCATTGCGTCACTGTTGAAAGTGAATGGAGCAGAACAGGTGGATTTTGTTTGTGCGGCAATTGTAAAATAGTGTGTGAATATTTTGAGAATAGCTTTCCAATATCGGAAACATATGGTAAAATAAACATAATTTAGAACGGGAAGAGGAGACCAAGAGGCATGTTGGACGAAAAAAGGATTCGTCAGATGACAAAACTG
>ENA-OQAS01000305-OQAS01000305.1-human-gut-metagenome-genome-assembly--contig:-NODE-305-length-25829-cov-3.019804_pt1 | contig 25829 bp, 27 predicted proteins | sample MGYA00242733_ERZ504523 | MGnify/ENA primary metagenome ERZ504523 (study PRJEB26092, sample SAMD00036239) | human gut metagenome | host: Homo sapiens | study: EMG produced TPA metagenomics assembly of...
GCGAAAATACGGAAAATAACAGCGAGGATACGGAAAATAGAGGTGAAAATACTGAGAGTGGCGGAGATACTGAAAAAATGATACGGAAAATACCGAGAATAGTGGCGAGACAACGCTGATCTATAAAATGGTGATTATAAGGTCAGTGTTGTCTGCATTCCGGATGAGGATGAAGATTTGATGAATATAAACTGACGCTCACGCTTGTGATCGAAAACGATCAGATCAAGGAGATCAAAGATATTCCGGAGACGGAGGAAAGAGCAATTCATTCTATATAAAGCCGCGTCAGAAGGTGTGTCAGTCAGATATTACAAAAGAACAGTACAGAAGGGATCGATACGGTATCGTCTGCAACCTGTTCCTCAAAAGCAATCATTGAAGCCTGTCAAAAGGCATTGGAGCAGGCAAAAAATTAAGGGAGAATAGCAGATGAAAGATTTTTTGATCCGGTCATTTTGTCTGGCTGCGGTCATATTGATACTGGCAGGTTACAATCAGGTATTAAAGGACAGAAGCAAGGATGAAGAGATCACAAAGTTAGAGGTGCAGGTGACAAAACTGCAGCAGGAAAAAGAAAAAACTGTCGATATAAAAGGAACTTATCCGGACGGCAGATGGGAAGGCGGGGCAAAAGGTTTTGGCGGAATGATCACCGTGCTTGTGACCGTGGAAAATGGAACAATCAGCGAAATTGAGATAACTTCCGCAGACGGCGAGGATAAAGCCTATTTATCCATGGCGGAAGATATTATTCCAAAGATCATAGAGGCGCAGTCCGCAGATGTGGATACCGTAAGCGGTGCAACGTTCAGTTCTACCGGGATCAGGGATGCTGTCAGCGAGGCACTGAAACAGGCAGAACAGTAAGAGTGAAGAAAAATTTGGAAAGTACGAAGTTAAAAAATATAGTTGAAATAATTCAAAAAAATTGTATATCAAAGGAACGAAAGACAAATGGAGCTGTTTTCTGGAAGAAGCATAAAAAGCAGATTCCGGCATGGATCCTTGCGGGAATACAGTTATTGTTTTTTGTATTTTTTCCGTCAGCGTTCACGGCTGCATTTTCCGGTGTGAAATATATTGCCGGACAGATGGGAACGGGTGCACAGATTGAAATCACTTCATTTGTGCTGTCACTTATCATATTCTGTGCATCTACGTAGTGTTCGGCCGTTTTTTCTGTGGATTTGCCTGTGCATTTGGAAGTCTGTCGGACTGGGTGCATGCAGCTTATGTCTGGGCCTGTAAAAAATTAAAAAAGAAACCGGTCACGCTTGGCATGGAACTTACGGCAGCAGTCCGTGGGATGTCTTTTCCATGCTTCATGCAGGAAATTTTGCATTGGAAGGATATTTTGCGGGAGTCGTCCTGCTCATTCTCATCCTGTGAGGCATGTGCGTGCAGGAGCGTTTTTTCTGCCGTATTTTGTGCCCGATGGGAGCGATATTTCACTTCTTCCAGTACTGCCATATTTTGCGCTCAGAAGAGAAAGGGAGAACTGTATCTCTGGCTGTGCAGTATGCACGAAAAAATGTCCCTCGGATATCGGACTGCCGGAACTGGGGGCGATTGAGACGAGAGGCGACTGTTTTATGTGTCAGAAATGTACCGGCATCTGTCCGAAAGGAAATATCCACTATGGTGTCTCTGGAAAATTGAAAGGGAATGAATTGTGGTTTACTGCCATAAGGGCGGTATTTCTGCTTTTCTTATACCTGTGGATCGGAATCTGATAGTGTGAATTTTTTGATTGAGAGTTAACAAAGACTAACTTTTGATAGATAAAGCAAAATGAAGGATTAAAAAAATGAAAATGGAAGCGCCTATTGTGTAAAAAAAAACAGCAGTGCGTGAACATTCTTGGGAAAAGTGCTATATTTGCCCCAAATGAGAAACACTAAAATTATATTATAAATTATGGAAATTAAGAAATCACCTAAGGCAGACTTGGAGAGTAAGAAGTCGACTTGGCTGCTTGTCGGTACGTGATTGTGCTCGCGTTTATGTTCGTTGCATTCGAATGGACAAAACGTGATATCAAGATTGATACGAGCCAGGCAATTACCGACCTTGTATTTGAAGAGGAAATCATTCCGATTACGGAACAACCCGAGCAGGTGGCTCCACCGCCCCCCGAAGCTCCGTCGATTGCAGAAACCCTGACAATCGTGGATGACGACGCAGATGTGGAGGAAACCACGATAGCTACATCTGAAGAAACCAATCAGGCTGTGGAAATCAAATATGTTCCCGTAGCTGTTGAAGAGGAAGAACCGGAAGAACAAACTATCTTTGAGGTAGTAGAACAGATGCCGGAATTCCCTAACGGTGGTATGGCTGGTTTGATGCAGTATTTGAGCAAGAACATCAAATATCCTACTATCGCTCAGGAAAACGGAACTCAAGGTCGTGTAACCGTACAGTTCGTTGTTAACAGAGACGGTAGTATCGTAGATGCTAAAGTGCTTAGAGGTGTTGACCCGTATTTGGATAAAGAGGCAATCCGTGTGATCAGCTCCATGCCGAAATGAAACCGGGTATGCAGCGTGGTAAAGCGGTACGTGTTAAATACACAGTGCCTGTGATGTTCCGCTTGCAGTAATTTTGTTTTTTTAGTTAATATATTTAAATATCGCGTAAAGAGGTTGCTTTTAGGCAGCCTCTTTTCATTCTCTGCCATTCCTAATTTGAAATACTTATGTTTACAGCTTCCGAACTTCTCGATAAAATAAATTCCCATATTGCGGATTTGCAGTTTGAACGTACTCCGAAAAGGTTGTACGACCCGGTTGCCTATGTTTTGTCCATGGGTGGAAAAAGAATTCGCCCCGTGCTGATGCTGATGGCTTATAATCTTTATAAGGAGGATGTCAGACCGGTATTCTCACCGGCAACAGGCATCGAGGTCTATCATAATTATACATTGCTGCATGACGACCTGATGGACCGTGCCGATAAACGCCGCGGAAAAGAAACGGTGCATAAGGTATGGAATGATAATACGGCTATCCTTTCGGGTGACGCAATGCTGGTGCTGGCTTATCAGTTTATGGCGGAATGTCCGGCCGAACACTTGAAGGCTGTGATGGATTTGTTCAGCCTGACGGCTCTTGAAATTTGCGAAGGTCAGCAGATGGATATGATTTTGAGCAGCGGAGCGATGTGAAGGAGGAGGAATACCTGGAGATGATTCGTCTGAAAACATCCGTGCTGCTGGCGGCAAGTTTGAAAATCGGAGCATTGTTGGGCGGTGCCTCTGCTGAAGATGCGGAACGGCTGTATGACTTTGGCATGAATATGGGTGTAGCTTTTCAGCTGAAAGACGATTTGCTGGATGTGTACGGTGATACTGCCGTATTTGGTAAAAATATAGGTGGGGATATCCTGTGCAACAAGAAAACCTATATGTTGATAAAGGCCTTGGAACATGCGGATAAGGAGCAGGCTGCGCAATTGAAGCATTGGATAACCGTTACGGACTTTGACCCGGCTGAGAAGATAGAGGCTGTAACCGGTTTGTATAACCGGATAGGGGTTAAACTCCTTTGTGAAAACAAAATGTCGGAATATAACAATAAGGCTTTGGAGAGTCTGGCTGCCGTGAATGTGACGGCTGAGAAGAAAAGAGAACTGGATAAGCTTATAAAGGAGTTGATGTACCGGGAAGTGTAATTGTCAGTAACCGATTAGAATGCCTTACAGAAGATTACCAAATACAGATCAGGCAAGAATACGTGCGTTGAAAGCCGTTGTTGCCAAAGGTGACACATATAATGTGTATGATTTGGCTGTGTCTCTGAAGGTACTTACGGATGCCCGGAATTTCCTGGTAAAGTTTGAAGCGGCGCATTCGTATTATGTGGAATGTTTTGAGCGTCAGTCAAAGGCGGGACGTAAGCATCAGGCAAATGTAAAGACTGCCCGTCTTTACATATCGCATTTTATCCAGGTACTGAATCTGGCAGTGATTCGTTCGGAGGTGCGTACCGTTCATAAGGAGTTCTACGGCTTGGATATGAGAAACAATAATGTTCCGGATTTGTCTACGGAGGCAGCCCTTGCAGAGTGGGGACGTAAAATAGTGGAAGGAGAGAGCCGGCGCATTTCTCAGGGCGGAATTCCTATTTATAATCCTACCATTGCCAAAGTCAGGTACATTATGATATTTTCATGGAGAGCTACGAGAAACAGAGGAACTTGCAGGCGCTGACGACGCGCAGTCTGGAAACTCTTGCTTCCATGCGCTCCGAAGCCGATGCTCTGATTCTGGATATCTGGAACCAGGTGGAGCGGAAATACGCAGAGGTTATGCCGAATGAAAAACGTCTGGAGTTGTGTCGCGCTTATGGCTTGATTTATTATTACCGTACCGGTGAAAAAGAAGAGATTGCAAAATGAAATTAGTAGATTCACATTCCCACCTTTTTTTAGAGGACTTCCAATCGGATTTGCCGCAGGTGATGATGCGCGCCCGGGAAGCAGGAGTCACCCATATTTTTATGCCCAATATAGACAGTACCACTATTGAACCCATGCTTAAGGTCTGTTCGGAGTACAAGGGGTATTGTTTTCCGATGATAGGGCTGCATCCCACTTCTGTGGATGCCGGTTATGAGAAGGAACTGGCTGTTGTGGCCGAACATCTGGCAATGCCGGACGGTTATGTCGCAATCGGTGAAATAGGCATGGATCTTTATTGGGATAAAACTTACCTGAAGGAACAGCAGATTGTCTTTGAACGGCAGGTGCGGTGGGCGTTGGAGTATGGATTACCCGTAGTGATTCATTGCCGGGAGGCATTCGACTATATATATGATATATTGAAACCGTATAAAACGTCTTCTCTAAGGGGGATTTTCCATAGTTTTACGGGAACACGGGAAGAGGCATTCCGTATGCTGGAGTTTTCTAATTTCTTCATTGGGATTAACGGTGTGGTGACATTTAAGAAATCGGGATTGCCGGAAGTTTTGCAAAATATCCCCTTGGAACGGATTGTTCTTGAAACCGATTCTCCCTATCTAACTCCCGTGCCGAACCGGGGTAAAAGAAACGAGAGTGCGAATGTAAAGGATACTCTGTTAAAAGTAGCGGAAATATACGGAAATTTGCCTGAAGAAATAGGCCGTATCACTTCTGAAAACGCTTTAAAAGTGTTTGGAATGCTCAAATAACGTTCCGAAGATTTTAAAGTTTATTAATTTTGAGATTTTCTTGCGGATAAAACTTTGAGAATGCAGTGGAAGAACAAAAAAAAGAATACATTTGTAGCTGAAAACGCTCGCGGTTCGCATTTTTTTGAATTTGCACCCGATTTCAGAACAGATGTTGATTGGAGAGATGCTCGAGTGGTTGAAGAGGCACGCCTGGAAAGCGTGTATACCCCTAAAGTATCCGGGTTCGAATCCCGTCTCTCCGCAAAAGTAGAAAAGTTAAGTTGTAGATTCTTGAATTTGAACAATTCAAGAATTTTTCTTTTTCCAGCACTTATCTGTATGGATGATAATGCGGAAAGTGGTGAATACAAAAGGTGAATAAGAAACAGTACCCATAGTTCAGGCAGATTGATTTTATAATGGATGTAAAAACAATCTAATCGGGATATTATTATGGATATAAATTGATTGACGCAAAGGCTGGAAAAGTATAGCTTATGCTCAATGAATCATTTATGAAGGATCCCTTTCAAAATCCTTCACGACAACACATTGAAAAACAATGTATTGTGTAAATATGAAGGATTTGAAGGATTTCCCGGTATTTTTTTATTTAAATAGGTTTTATGATAACTCCAATCCCAGTGCTTCTTTTAATTTCAGCAGATTCGGGTTTTTCTTGCTCATCATCTGGAAACGTTCCACATGGCTGTAAGCACGGATGTTCTCGGTAGGGGCACTGACACGTACCGTCATGGTGATTTTCCGGTTGTGCAGACGTTCGCGTAAGTGATTCTGAACCGATGGTATCAATTGTACCATATATTTTTCCACCATATCATTGTCTACTGTCACTTCAAAAGTCGTGTCATTCAACAAATGCGGATGCATGTTCATCATTCGTGCTGAGTTAGCCTTCTCTTCTTTGGGCAGGGCGGCTGCAAATTCACGCCAGTAATAGTCCAGATCTTTTTCATTGAAAATATAATCTTCGTATGTGGCATCGTTTTGGACAGCGGTGCTTGCCGCTTTTGCTTCTTGCTTCTCCGCGGCTTGCTGTTCGTGCAAAGGACGGCGCAGGGATATACCGAGTGAGCCCGCCTTGAACACCGGGATTTTTTTCTCTTCTCTGGTCTGAGGCAGCGGGCTTGGACGGTTTGCGTTCATACTGCCGGCTGTACTTGTACCCTGTAGCTGAGGAGCGGCAGTTGCTGCGGTCTGTGCAGCGGCAGTTTTAGCCTGAGGCTGTGACTGCGTGGCGTCTGTGGAAGCCGCTTGCTGCGTAAATAGGGGTTTTAATATCTTCTTAGGGCCACGCCCACCACTTGCATCGTCGGCATCGGGCAGAGTGAGTTGGGCGCATTGAATCAGTGTCAGTTCTACCAGCAGACGTTTGTTTTTGCTTGCACGATAGTTCAGGTCACAATCATTGCATAGCTTCATGGCACGGTACAGGAATTTCTGGTCGCATTTTTGTGCTTGTTCTTTATAGCGGTCGCGGATACCGGCGCCTACTTCCAGCAATTGCAGGGTGGAAGGGTCCTTGCTCACCAGCAAATCCCGGAAATGAGAGGATAGTCCGGTGATGAAATGACTGCCGTCAAATCCTTTTTCAATACGTCGTTAAAAAGCAGCATGGATTCGGGAACTTTGTTTTCAAGCAACAAATCGGTCAGCTTGAAATAATATTCGTAATCCAAGACATTCAGGTTTTCAATCACACTTTTGTAAGTGATGTTCCCACCTGTGAAGCTGACTACCTGGTCGAAGATGGAAAGAGCGTCGCGCATACCACCGTCGGCTTTCTGTGCGATGACAGTCAGGGCTTCGGGTTCGGCGTTGATATGTTCCAGTTTGGCAACGTATTGCAGATGGTCGATAGTGTCTTTGATGCCGATGCGGTTAAAGTCATAAATCTGGCAACGGCTCAGAATAGTCGGCAGTATCTTATGCTTTTCCGTTGTGGCAAGGATGAAGATGGCATGATGAGGCGGTTCTTCCAATGTTTTCAGAAAAGCATTGAAGGCGGCTTGCGACAACATATGGACCTCATCAATGATATATACCTTGTACTTGCCGATTTGTGGCGGGATACGTACCTGCTCAATCAGCGAACGGATATCTTCTACCGAGTTGTTGCTGGCGGCATCCAGCTCATGTATGTTGTAAGAACGCTGTTCGTTGAATGCCAGACAAGACTCACACTGATTGCAGGCTTCTCCTTCGGCAGTGGGGGTCTGGCAGTTGATGGTCTTGGCAAAGATACGTGCACACGTTGTTTTTCCCACTCCACGCGGTCCGCAGAACAGGTAGGCATGTGCCAGCTTGCCGGTGGCAATAGCATTTTTTAAGGTGATGGTCAACGCGTGTTGCCCTACAACCGATTCGAATGTAGCGGGACGGTATTTTCGTGCCGATACGATATAATTTTCCATAAGCGGAGTTCTTTTTTCTAATATGAGTTCTGCAAAAGTACATAAATTATCCGTTTTTATGGGTAGGATTGCTTGAAATATTTCTATCTTTGCAAAAATCAAAAAAGGGATTCTTTGTATGAGCAAATTGCTGACTATTTGGAACTACATCCGGCGCCATAAGTATATGATTACGGTGCTGATCTTTATTGTAGTTATTGGTTTTCTGGATGAGAACAGCTTGATTCAGCGGGTAAAGCATCGCAGTGAGATCAGCGCGCTGAATAGTGAGATAGAGAAATATAGAAAGCAATATGAGGAAGATACGGAGAAACTGAAGGAACTGACCACGAATCCTGAGGCTTTGGAGAAAATAGCACGCGAGAAGTATTTGATGAAGAAGCCCGACGAGGATATTTTTGTGTTTGAAGAATGAGTAAATCTTATAATATAATTTCGATGGCAGGGGCAGTCCTGCTGCTGGCAGGTGCGGTGTTGCAAATCACCCGGTGGGAGCTTGCGCCTTATCTGTATACGCTGGGTGCTGTGATGTTCGGCTATGTGCAGGTCATGGGGAATCGTTATGATGGAAGGAATTTTATCATCAAGCGTTTGCGTAGACAGCAGATTTTCGGGGCTGTCGCACTGGTCTTTACAGGAGTATTGATGTTTACCATGAAACGTAACGAATGGATTGTTTGTCTTTCCATTGCCGCTGTCCTGGAACTTTATACGGCTTTCCGTATTCCGCAGGAGTTGGAGAAGGAAAAACGTTAAGAAACCAGTGTCATTTCTTGTCCGCGTTTATAGAGGCTTATCTTGTGAAAATAGGAGAACGCGGACGACACTTGTTACGTGTGGTCCGCGTTCTAAAAAATAGTTGTCCGGTATTGTTATTCCACAATGGTCATTTCATCTACCAAGTGTTTCGCTCCTGCAAACTTATCAATAATAAATAAGGTATAGCGGATATCCACACAGGCTGCACGTTGTAACTGGGGATTGTAAGCAATGTCACCGGTCAGTCCTTCGTAGTTGCGGTCAAAGCCGGTACCGATCAATTCCCCTTTGTTATTGAAAACGGGGGAGCCGGAATTACCTCCTGTATTGTCTGTTCCTGTAACAAAACAGATGGGCATTTCACCATTTTTCATGGCATAGCGCCCGAAGTCTTTCTTGTTATACAAGTCCTTCAGTTTGGCCGGAACCACGAATTCATAGTTGTTCGGATCCTCTTTTTCCATCACTCCTTTCAACGTGGTGTAATAGTTGTATTCCATACCGTCTTTGGGGCTGTATGAACCTACTTTACCATAAGTGAGACGTAACGTGGAGTTGGCATCCGGATAAATAGGAGTGCTTCATGCTGTTTCAGCTTCATCATACCCTCTACCCAGGTTTTATGGGCCAGATTATAAGCATCGGTTTCGGCTTTCATGGCTGCATCGGTATCTGCATAACCTTGGTCTACTGATTTGGCATATTGCACCATCAGGTCATTTTCCAATGTCTTGGCATCCGGCTTTGCCACAAAGTTGTCAAAGGCTTCACGGCTTCGGAAGATGGATGTATCAAAACAAGCATCGACAAAGGCGTCAATGTTTCCTTTGAATTCTTTGTCTATTACTTTAAAGATGCTGATGCGCTGTTCGGCCGGAATTAATTCTGCGTAAGTTTTCAGCAAAGCTTTGGAAACTTTACGGTCTATTTCGGGATTATAGTCTTTATTGAAAAAATTATCGGCTTGTTTGATCAGTGTGCTTAATGCATGATCCAGCGGATTGATTTCTTTAGTAGCATGAGGTACTTTATATCCTTTTTCCAATGCTTGCAGGACTTTGTCTGTGGAAGGAATCTTATAGAATTCCGTTCCCAGTTTGCAAACTTCGTAAATGGCTTGCTGATGATATACGGCATCCCGGCGTTTGCTCACGATTTCCCGGATAGCATCGAAGGCTTTCTGGTAGGCGTCAGTACCCGTCTCACGTCCGTAAGCCAGAAGCTTTTCCTGTTGTTTCTTTTTCGTATCAAGTACTTTCAGCTGAACCAGTCCTTCGTTCATACCGATAGCATTCTTCCAGTAATTGGCTGACGAGGCGTATTTGCTGGCATACTGGATGCGTACTTTATCACTTTTCAGCATCTCTTCCAGCAGATTATTCAATTGTACGGTGCGGACGGTCTTACGCATGAAGTTGGTAGTCTGCATACGTTCTTCCACTTCGTCCGAAATCATGTATCGCCAGTTGCGTCCGGGAAATCCCATTACGAAAGTGAAGTCTCCCTCTTTGACTCCTCCCAGGTTGATGGTCAGATGTTTTTTCACCTTCAAGGTACATTGCTTTCGTTATAGTCAGCAGGTTTACCGTCGGGTGTTGCATAAATGCGGAACATGGAGAAATCGCCACAGTGACGGGGCCACATCCAGTTATCGGTGTCAGCTCCGAACTTTCCGATGGAGGAAGGAGGAGCGCCTACCATACGGACGTCTTTATAGATGGTCTTTATAAACAAGTAATAGCGGTTGGCTCCGTAGAAAGGCTTTAGTTCCAAAGCGGTGAACGGAGTGATCTCTATATTTTCTTGTTCGGCAAAACGTTTGGCTACTTTGCTCAGATAGGAGGGGGACAGGTAGTTCAGTCCTTCCGGGTCCTCATCTTTGGCCAGTTGTTCCTTTACATAAGGAGTGACGTCCAGAATTCTGTCTATGAAGGTGACAGTCAGCCCCTTGCAGGGAAGTTCTTCTTTGCGGCTCATAGCCCAGAAGCCGTCAGTCAGATAGTCGTGTTCTACCGAACTGTGTTGCTGGATATAGCTGTAACCGCAATGATGATTGGTCAGCACAAGACCTTCGGCAGAAATGATTTCACCGGTACAACCACCTCCGAAATGCACTACAGCATCCTTCAGGCTGATGCTGTCCGGACAATATACTTTATCAATGCTGATATCCAGTCCCATATCATACATGGTGGCCGCATTCTGTTCTTTCAGATCAGTCAGCATCCACATCCCCTCGTCGGCATGGCCGGCAAGGGTTGTGAAGGTAAATAGCGAGAGTAATAGTATCTTTTTCATTATTCAACAATAGTCATTTCGTCAATCAGGTGTTTGCATCCGCCCAATTTGTCGATGATGAATAATACATAACGTATATCCACTGCGATACAACGCTGCAGGTTGTTGTCGAAATTAATGTCACCACTCAGTGATTCCCAGTTGCCGTCAAAAGCGGCACCGATGAGTTCGCCGTTACCGTTGATGACGGGAGAACCTGAATTACCGCCGGTAATATCATTGGTAGTCAGGAAACAAGCAGGCATATCACCGTTGGGCAATGCATAACGTCCGAAATCTTTTGTTTCATACAATTCTTTCAGTTTGGCGGGAACAACAAATTCCGGATTGGTAGGATCCTCTTTTTCCATGACACCTTTCAGCGTAGTGTAGTATTTATAGTGTACGCCGTCTTTGGGATTGTATGATTTCACATTGCCGTATGTCAGACGGATGGTGAAGTTGGCATCCGGGGCTTTGGGTTCCGGTGAATACATTTCACACAGGCCGCGTACATAAGTTTTATGTAATAAATCCATACCTTTCATCGATTCAGCCAGTTCGTTTCCCAGCTTGTCCATCAAGTCATATTTAGCCCGTACGTATGCAGTCATAGGATCTTTTTCTATGGCTTTCACGGTAGGTTTCTTGATGAATTTATTGAAATTCGCTTCGTTGGAGAAGATGGAATTGTCATAACAATGGTCTACGTATGCGTCATAGTTACCTTTAAAATCCTTCTGGATGGTAGTATAGAAGGCAGGTAAAGCATCGGCAGGAACCATTTCGGCATACAGGGGCAACAGAGCTTGGGCCACTTTGCGGTCTACTTCGTGATCGTAGTCTTTGTTATGTATATCGGCATATACTTTTTTCAGCGTTTCAATATTTTTATTAATCGCTTCTTTATCTTTATTTTTGATTGCGTCTTTCAGCTTGTCCAGAATCAGATAAGGAGTGCCGAATTCTATACCTCCTTGAAAGACTTCACGGAAACAGGTGTAGTTATAAAGAATAGGATTACTCTTTTCGATGGCGGCATCAATTTCGCTGACTACTTTTTCATAATCAGTGTTGCCTTTGGCTTTAGCAAATGCTGCGAACTTGGCTTCCTGTTCTGCTTTTGTTTCCAATACCTTATTGTCGATAATGGCTTTATTCATGCCGATAGAGTTTTTCCAATAGTTGCTGGAACCTGCATATTTGCTGGCGTATTGGATACGTACTTTGTCACTGGCAGCCATTTCTTTCTTCAGTACATCCTGACGCACACCACGTATGCGGATACGGGGTTCGTTGGTGGAATGCATCCGTTGTTTCACTTCACTTTGAGTCAGATAGCGGTTGGTGCTTCCGGGGAATCCCATAATCATGCATAGTCACCCTCGTTAATACCTTTCAGTGAGATAGCCAGATGCTTTTTGGCTTTCAGAGGAACATTGTTTTCATTATATTCTGCCGGTTCGCCGTTGGCATCCGCATAAATGCGGAAGACGGAAAAGTCGCAAGTATGGCGGGGCCACATCCAGTTGTCTGTTTCACCACCGAATTTACCGATGGATGAAGGCGGAGCGGCAACCATGCGTACGTCGCTGTAGGTTTTCAGATAAATCAGATAGAATTTATTGCCTGCATAGAAAGGCAGAGCTTGTGCGCTGATACCCGCTTTTCCGTTCAGGTCACTGGCTTTCAGTTCCTCGTCGGCCAGTTTTTTCAGGAAGTCGTATTCAAAGGTTTCCTCTTCTTTTACTTCGCCTGATTTTACTTTATTGTTTACTTTATCTGTGACATCGACAATGCGTTCTACAAATTTGAACTTCAATCCCGGAGTCGGTAGCTCTTCTTTGCGGCTTTTTGCCCAAAAACCGTCAGTCAGGTAGTCATGTTCTACCGAGCTATGTTGCTGTATCGCTCCGTAGCCACAGTGGTGGTTGGTCAGGATCAGTCCGTCCGGTGAGATGATTTCACCGGTACATCCTCCTCCGAAAATGCCTACTGCATCTTTTAATGAAACGCGGTTCGGGTTATAAATGTCGTCTGCTTCCAGCAGTAAGCCTTGTGCTTTCATGCGGTCTGCCAAATGCTGCTCTTGCATCAGTTGCAACAGCCACATACCTTCGTCTGCCTTCGACGGCAAGATGCTACACACATCAATGCGAGCAATAAAAGTTTGAATTTTTTCATGTTGTGTACTAATTGTTATTTCTTTATCCTTATATCGGTTACAAAAATAGAAAAAAAGAGGGAACTTTGCACTATAAATTGCCTTCTCGGTAATAATCTTCTATTTAGTTTTAAATTTTAATAAAATATTTTTGTCACTAAATTATAGATTGTACCTTTGTATGCGAAAAATAGTAATGGGGCGTAGATAAGCATGAATAAACTTTTTTTCTCTGTGGTATCTTTATTGGCTTTTACTTCATGTGCCAGTGAGTATAAGATAGAAGGTAGTTCTTCTGTTTCTCGTCTGGATGGGAAAATGCTATTTGTAAAAGTTCCTAGTGGAGACCGGATGCTGAGTATTGATTCGGCAGAGGTAATTCATGGAATGTTCAAGATGGAAGGTATAACCGATTCTACTTCAATGGCATCCTTGTATATGGATGATGAGAGCATCATGCCTTTTGTCATTGAAAAAGGGAAAATATCCATCAGTATTGATAATGCCCGTATTGTAGTTACCGGAACTCCGTTGAATGATCGTCTGTATGATTTTGTGGGAAAAAAGACTTCTTTGGATGACAGGGCATACGAGTTGGAGCGTCAGGAGAGCCGTATGATTATGGATGGAAAAGCACCGGATGAAATTCAACGTGAGATAACGAGAGAACGTGAGAAACTGGCTGCTGAAATGAATGCATTGGCTAAGGAGTTTATCCAGAAGAATTATGATAATGTATTGGGACCGGGTGTTTTCATTATGTTGTGCAGCAATTTTCCTTATCCTGTCATGACTCCCTTGATTGAGGAAATTATAGAGGAGGCTCCTGACCGATTTAAAAATAACTCCTTGGTAAAGGATTATGTGACAGTAGCCCGTTCGAATATGGAAAATTAAAAGCTCCCCATTAATGAGGAGCCTTTTTTTATCTGTCTTGGTCTTGGATTGTCTATTTTCCTTGATATTTTCAGGTAAGTCTTTCTCAATTTCCCTGTAAGCCTCTTCCATGGTTGCTTTGATGTTTTCCATTCCCTGGCTTTGCGGATAAATGGGCTTATGTACGACTAATGTCATAGGATGCCAGGATACAAAACCGCCGGTACGGGGAAGAATATTAAAGGAGCCGATAATAGTGAGTGGTACTACGGGAAGTTGCAAATCATCTGCCAGTTGGAAAGCACCTTTCTTAAAATATCCCATGTGCCGGTAAAAGTACGTGCACCTTCGGGAAATACCACTAGGGAAGTTCCATCCTGTAGTACGTGACGGGCATGTTCTATGGTTTCTATTACCTTCTTGGGACCGGATTTATCAACGAATATATGTCCGGCAGCTTCACAGGCTTTGCCGACGAAAGGCATTTTGCGCAGACTTTTTTTCATCATCCATTTAAAGTTTCGTCCCAGAAAACCATAAATCAGGAAGATATCGAAAGAGCCTTGATGATTGGCTACAAACACATAGGATGTTTTTTTAAGTACTTCCGGATGTCCTACTACCTTGACAGGAATAAGTAATACATAGCAGAAAAGCTGTGACCATATTTTTCCCGGATAATATCCCCAAAAATGCGGATTGCCTATCCATGAACCAATAATGGTAACTATTGCTGTAAGTATGGTTAATACCAGCAAAATGGGAAGTGCTATGAATAGTTGGTATAAAATATATAGTACTTTCATTTGTCTGAATTTTAGTTGTACAAAGATAGAAAAACTATTTTATATTTTATGTAACGTGATTACTGTAATTTCCGGCCATGCTCCAAGGCGCATAGGGAACATCAGGTAGCCCAAACCAATATTGACAAACAAGGATTGTTTTCCTTCCTGGTATAAACCGTTGTGTTCGGGATATACGAATTTAGCAGGAGAGAAGCCAAACAGGCTGAACTGCATTTCATGGGTGTGGCCTGAAAGCATTAGCTGTACATCACTTTCCGGCAAGACTTCTCTGTGCCAATGAGTGGGGTCATGGCTCATTAATATTTTATACATTCCTTCCGTTCCTTTTAATGCTTTCTGCAGATCTCCATAATTGGGAAATGGGGGATTTCCGCTGTTCTCTACACCTGCCAGGGCTATACTGTCTCCATGATGATGTAGAATGACATGATCGTTATTGAGTATTTTCCATCCCATGGCAGCCTGTTTGGATTTCAAGCTGTTCAGGTTGGCTTCTTGAGCTTCTTCCGTTTCCCATTTTATATAAGGGGAATAGTCATGGTTGCCTAAAACGGAATACACTCCGTCTTTTCCTTTTATCTGTTCTAGAATAGGGATAAATTCGTCCAATTCCGTTGCCACGTTATTGACCAGGTCACCTGTAAAAAGTACCAGGTCGGCATGTTGTGCATTAATAAGGTTTACAGCCTTCTGTAAAGCAGCACCGTTGCCAGTCCAGCTGCCGGAATGGATATCAGATATTTGTACAATGCGGTAGCCGTCAAAGCCGCTGGGAAGTTCATCGGAACTGATGGTTACCTCCCTGATTTGAAAATGCTGTTTTCCTTCGGTTGCTCCATATATTACATATATTAACGAGGCTAAAGCCAATCCTCCTGCTACATATCCTCCATACAGTTTTTTGCCGGAGATGATATATAGGAGCTTCATAAACAGGATAACAATGACGAAAAGTGCCTTGGGTACGGAGAAACAAAGAAAAATCAATAAGAAATTGCTAAGTCGCTGCATGGAATCCGGACGTGGCTCATGTATAGAAAAGACTAATGTCATTCCCAATAAAAGAAACAGACTGGGAAGCCAATAAGCCCAATGTGTCCATTTTTGGGAAACACGGCGTATATATGCCTTGTATATATACATATCGGGCAATATCAGTAGCAGTAGAAAAAACAGAAATAACTTTATCAGCATCATAATTTATTCGTTTTTTATAGATTGGCGGCGAGAAACTTTTTAGTTTCTTCTATACTCATGCCCCGGCGGGCGGCGTAATCTGCCAATTGGTCTTCACCTATTTTTCCGATGGAGAAATAGCGGGAAGCCGGATGGGCAAACATGAGTCCGCATACAGAGGCATGGGGCTTCATCATACCATTCTCGGTCAATGAAATTCCTATTTGCTTCATATCCAGCAACTCGTCTAATAGGAAATTGACGGATTGGTCGGGCAAGGAAGGATAACCTACGGCAGGACGTATCCCTTGATATTTTTCATTATGCAGGTCTTTTACGCTTAGGTTTTCATCAGGTGCATATCCCCAAAGTTTTTTGCGTACATCTTCGTGCAGTTTTTCGGCAGTAGCTTCCGCCAGTCTGTCGGACAATGTTTGCACTAACATACGTTTGTAATCGTCTTCTGCATAGAGCCGCTCCATTTCTGCATCTACCGTAGTGGCGAATGCTCCTATTTTGTCTGTGATACCCGATGATAATGGACGCACAAAGTCACTCAGACATAAAAACGGGTCATCTTCTTTCAATTTTGCTGTTTGTTGACGCAAAAGCGGAAAACGCTTGCTGTTCAGCAGCAGATCATCTCCGTCGGCATTGGCATCCATGATATTGACACTCCGTGGGTCTGATACGCTGTATCCAGTTCATTCAACATCCGATTTGCCTCTTTGAAAAGCTGCATGGCTTCACTGGCTTTCGGACGGTCTTCTTCCGCAAAACCGGTGAGCCACATGGCCCGGCATGAATCACATCCATGTATGTCCGCAATGGCGGCAAACTTGGGTTGAAAGCCCATGCATGGAAAAATAAATCCAGTTAATGTATTCGCTTACTTCGTGAATCTTGTAATTTACAATCATCTTTTAAACCTTAATTCTTGTCCGCGATGACTTTGGTCTACCTTGTTGTCACTGTAAACCAGATCACCATTGACGAATGTTTTTTCTACCGTGTGTGGAATTTCTGTCCTTCCATCGGAGTCCATCCGCATTTGCTTAAAACGCAGTCGGCAGTTACAGTCCATTCATGATCCGGATTTACCAATACGAGGTCGGCTTGATAACCAGGACGGATGTAGCCTCGTCTTTCAATATGATAAAGTTCGGCCGGTGCATGGCACATTTTCTGAACCAGTTGCTCTATGCTTAATATGCCTTCGCGTACTAATTCCATGATAGCTACTAATGAAAACTGTATCATCGGCATACCCGATACGGCTTTCAATGCTCCCCCTTCCTTTTCTTTCAGTAAGTGAGGGGCATGTCGGTACCTATTACATCTATCAGATTGGTAGACAATGCTTTGCGTAAAGCATTCCGGTCTTCTGAAGTTTTGATGGACGGATTGCACTTGATACGTCCTTTCAATGTCTCATAGTCTTTGTCATAGAAGTATAGATGTGACACGCAAGCTTCCGCCGTAATCTTTTTTCACTCAGGGGTTTGTCTTCAAGCAAATCCAGTTCTTGTGCGGTGCTGATGTGCAGGATTGTGCAGGCGGGCATTGTTTTCTTTTGGCCAGCCGGATGGCCAGTGAGGAAGAATATGCACATGCTTCCGCACTACGTATCTGCGGATGATATTTTATATCAGGATCTTCTCCATATTTTTCTTTGAAGGCTGTTGTATTGGCACTGATTATAGATTGTTCTTCACAATGTGCTGCAATCAGCATACCTGCATTGGCAAATACTTTTCTAAGTACTTCCATGCGGTCTACCAACATATTTCCCGTGCTGGCTCCCATAAATAATTTAACACCGCATACCCGGCTTTTATCTAGTGTGGGGAGTACATCCGCATTCGTATTGGTTGCTCCGAAATAGAATGAATAGTTTACGATGCTTTTGGTTGCCGCATCCGCAAACTTGGCATTCAAAGCTTCCAGGGTCGTAGTTTGCGGAGTGGTGTTGGGCATGTCCATAAAACTGGTGACGCCACCTGCCGCCGCCGCTGTGCTTTCAGTATGTATGTCGGCTTTATGAGTCAGTCCCGGGTCACGGAAGTGTACATGATCGTCTATTACTCCCGGCATCAGATAATAGCCTTTCGCATCTATTATTTCTCCACAAGGCTGGGAGGGAACTGTTTCTTCTGCCAGTACTTCAGCTATGACTTCATTCTCAATCACTATCGAACCGTGAAAAATCTTGCCTTCATTCACAATCCGTGCATTCTTTATCCATGTACGTTTCATACTGTTTTCTTTTGTGGGTATTTGCGGAACCAGCTACCCAGTTTTAATTGAATGACTCCTAATACAGCTTCACCGAAGATACTTCCGTTCATTTTTGAAGTACCTAATTCGCGATTGACAAAAATCACAGGAACTTCGGCTATCTTGAATCCGCACTTGTAAGCAGTGAACTTCATCTCAATCTGGAATGCATACCCTTTAAAACGGATGCCATCCAGACCGATTGTTTCCAAGACTTCACGGCGATAGCATTTAAATCCGGCGGTAGTATCATGTATGGGTAACCTGTGATAATCCGTACATATTTGGAGGCGAAGTAGGACATCAGCACACGCCCCATCGGCCAGTTCACTACATTCACACCACTGACATAGCGTGAACCGATAGCTACATCATAGCCTTCAACGGCACATTTGTTATACACCTTGGCAGGTCATTCGGATTATGACTGAAGTCGGCATCCATTTCAAATACAAAATCATATTGATGTTCTATCGCCCATTTGAATCCGGCAATGTAAGCAGTACCCAGCCTAATTTACCTTTACGCTCAACCATGAAAAGACGGTCGGGGAATTCTGTTTGCAGTTTACGGACAATAGTTGCCGTGCCGTCTGGTGAGTTATCTTCAATAATCAATATGTGGAAGAATTTTTCCAGTCCGAATACAGCCCGGATAATGTTCTCTATATTTTCCTTTTCGTTATAGGTGGGTATAATAATAATACTATCGGATTTCTCCATACATTTTTTGTATTAGCTGAATAAATATCATACAAAAGTAACTATTATATTAACACTCCCGTCAGAATTTAATTTTATTAATTAAAAAAAGAGGATTACCCCTGCCTGGCGCACGGATAATCCCCCTATTTAACAGAATAGTTTAGAAATCTTTAGAATGCCACACCAAGGCGGAAACCGAAATTGTTTAATTTATCCATATCATAGTTAAATACGGTTCCCTTGTTAGTAGAGTAGCTGTAGAATGCTGCCAGATGGAAGCCGATACTGTTTGTCCAGGGGTAGATATTCACACCGACTTCTGGTGATACATAGAAACCCCAAGTGTTGTCTTTCACTTCGTAAATGTAAAAGTCACTGGACATTTTGGTATAGTTGGCACCCAGCTTCAATCCGATATAAGGTTGGCATGCACCGTCACTGAAGCGATAGTGTGTTGCGAAACCGAAAGGCAACTGAAATACGGAATGTTGCTGGTCGGTTGTCAGGGCTGCCGAGTTGCTGATTGGTAGTGTCTGACGTGAAATATACTTATTATTGGTATGATAATTGATAAAGGCACCGATTGACAAATCCGGCAGTACATAATATCCACCTTCGAAGTTCATACCCCAACCGCTTGCTTTGTTTGCAAAGTTATTGCTGATAGGAGCGTTGAACTGCCAGTCTACATTGAAATAGGTAAACGGAGTTACCTGTGCTTTTGCCGGCAGGGCAAAGGCTATGGCGATAGCGGCTACCGCCATCAGTCTGAGAGTTAAATATTTTATAGTTTTCATATTTCCTTTTTATTTTAAATGAATACTTGTTTCACTTACGTTTATTTTTTCAGATAAGGACTCTGAGTGAATGCTTGGTTGATGGCAGTCGTTGTACGGTTTACATTCAAACTGCCACTTCCGCCCAGTAACCCGCTGATGTATGCATTCCAGACAACAGTTAATTTTTCTTTTTGTCCTTCCGGAGCATTTTTTAAATTAATCATGTCGGCCAGCAATGAACCGGTGCTATAGCTGTAAGTGATAGGATAGGGATAGTACCATCCACCTCCCAATTGCCGCCCCAGTAGCCGGGATACCAATAACCGGGATAATAGCCCCACCAGGGTCCGTCATTATAGTAACCGTGGAAATAATAAGTACTTGCTACGTAGCTTACCTGTAGGCCGAGGTCGGCTTCGTCTTTATTAGCTGCGGTGTAGCCGGCAGCGTTCATCTTAGTCTTGAATGCATTGATGATGATCTGTGCATTCTCGTCCTTCCAGTATTCAGGGTCTTTCTTGTCACCGATGATCAGGATGCTGTCGGGGATATAATAAGTACTGAAGTCATTGAACTTAGTACTAGTGTCATGACTGGTGAATACCAGATACTCATTGTCCAATTTGTCCATGTCCGGGTCTTTCTCGCAAGATACCAAGGCAAAGACCGCCAGTAGGATAGGAATTAATTTTTTCATGTCAAGTTTTTGTTTAAGTTAATACTAATTGTTTTTCGTCTAGTTTCTCTCATACAACGGCCAGCTTATGTTTTTGTTCACTAACAGTCTGTTCTTTAGTGAATTTTTTTGCAGCCAGGTTAATTAGAGTTTCTTTTTTAAAGTGTAATTTAGTTTAGAAACAGCTTTCTTGAAGTCCTTGCCAATCATTGTCAGTGCACTGTCACCCTCTGCCAGAAAGTTTGTCTTTTCGTGTCCCGGAGTAGCGGAAATTAATTGATAAACGATAGCGGTGCTGTCATTAGGAGTTCCAATAATAGTTACAACTGTACCACTGTCGGTAAATGCCTGGTTACCATCTTTTGTTCCTAAATAAGTGGTCGTCAGATTGTACGTGCAGTGAGTCTTGGCCTGCCTCCTGAAGTGTCAGTTGATAGTTGATACCTTCGGCATCGGCAGCTGGCAGAATACCTTCATAGCTATATGTTTGTAATTCACCCAGTGTGCTGTCGTTCACAGCGAAAATAGAGTCACTTTCACTTTCGGCTATTATTTCAGCACTTTTGTTTCCTTTAGAGCCACAGGAAACAATCATGGCAGCCAAAGCTGCTGCAATAAATACTTTTTTCATTGTTAAGTCAGGTTTTTAATGGTTATTTGGGTACATAACATTTGTTATGCCCGTTTTGTTTTTAATAAGCTCTCTTTTCAGAAAAAACAAGACCATGTTTAAAATGCATTAAACACGGTCTTTAATAAATAGGGCGTTGTATCTGGATAAATCGGACTACCGTAGCCGTATGCCGTTCATACTTCTTCGAAGCAGTGAGTTATAGATGATTTTTCCTTTTGATACTTGTTCTTCTGTTTGTGGCAGGTCGGGCATACTTCCTGTCGTAATATAAGCTATAGTGTTCTTCAATAAATACTCTTTGGTATCTCCCAGTGGTAGAGAGGGGAGATGAGGTTACGTTCGCTCAATGTGAAATCGGGGGTGATTCCATTTACATAGTTGGCTTGTCCTGCCGAGTTGAGAACGTATGCCACAACCGGCCATAAAATAAAGTTGTAACGCTCATCTTGGTATGGTTCCATGGCTACATTTTTGCCAACAGTCGTTTCACCTATTACCACTACATTTTCTGTACCTATATATGGACGGAGACAATTTATGACTGCTTCTGAGGCCGATGCAGTAAATTTGCTTGTCAGTACGTAGAGCTTGCTTAAGTTCAAGTTTTCGGAAGCAAGTCCTGTATTGAGAGGGAAATCAATTTTTTGCGGGTCACTGATGTCATTATACAAAGTTGTGCAAAATACTTTCCCTAGATCTGCCGCGGGTGCCAGATAACTTCCTAAATCTGTGGCACAACTCAAATAACCACCGGGATTGTAGCGTAAGTCCAGAATAAAAGCATCGGGTGACTGTCCCTTGAACCGGGCGAATATCTGTTTCATCTGTTCCCTGTATTCTGTATCTGTTGCCTGGTTATTGGGGCCTGTACTGAATTCATTGTAGACCATATAGGCTATTTTTTTTCCGGATACTTCATATACTGTATCTATATAGAACGGATTCAATTCTACGGGGCGTGATGCCGCTACTTTGACTGTATCTGTTGCAATCCAGCTGGAATTGCCTTCCTCATCAAAAACCAAACTTCTCTGGCGAAAGTTGTATTGCCGCCTTCCATCAGATATCCGTAATTATTGTTGGTCAGTTCTTCTTTGCCAATGGCTGATATCCAGTTCCCTCGTTCCAATCCGGCTTCTGAGGCCGGTGAATTGGGCAGTACGAATAAAATACGGGCAAATACATGTGATGAGATTCCGGTAGGATCGGTCATTAATTCAAAATCAAATCCGTAAGTAGAAGTACGTTGCAGGTAGGAACGTGCCGCATCGGAAGCGTCCTTTATTTCTATATACGAATACGGGTCTCCTTTTCCGTTTTGTGCCTTGGTATAAACCAATTTTTGCAGGAAGTCTTCCGGTTCGGCAAAATAGTCCGTTTCCTTTATTGCCGGAATACTGTCATACCACAAATAATGCTCTTTCATTATTTGTTCTATCCATACATTCTCTCCAATTAATGCATAGTATTCCCCACTGCGGTCTTCGCCACATGAAGCCATTATAAATAAAGTGGTTAGAAGAAAAAAAGTGCTCCGTATATGCTTCATAATCTAATTCCTTTTTCGAACTGCAAAGCTAGGGATTTTATTTTAAAGTAGGGATAAGGTTTGGAATAAATAATCCAAAAAACCTTTATATAAAAAGAAATCCGCCGGTTAGGTCAAGCAGACTTCACGGCGGACGTTCTTAATTTTTTATTTCTTTTCAGATTTCCATTTGTCAGCATATTCATTCAGAATTCTGCGGATACTGAGTCCGATTTTGATATAATCTTTCTCGTTCAGGTTGGCAAGTGATACACGTACACTCCATTCGGGTCCGTCGAATCCACCACCATTCAATACGACCAGGCCTGTTTCATTGGCAAGACGGAATACTACGTCCAATGGATTATAAGTTGTCTGCAGATGTTGTACGAATTCATCTCCGTAAAATTTCTTGGCCCATACCAGCATGTCTATTTCTGAATAATAACCGGCTCTTAGTGGATCGTCGGGGAGAATGAACCCTGTGTTGTCCCATAATGCTTTCAGACGGGTATGGATTAAATTAAGCATGGCATGACGATATGTATTTTCTTTGTCCAGCAATGAAAGAAGCAAAGAGTGACATCTGCATTTGTTGTGGCAAGGACAGTCCTGCTGTATGGTTCAAGGCTACTTGACGGCTGTCTGCTACCATACGGTCAATGAATTTCATGTTTTCTACTTGCATACTCAAGCTGCCATACCGTTTGGTTAGTTCGCTTTTTCGTTTGCGGGGCAGATTGGCAATCATTCTGTCGAATACATTTTTCTCATGTAAGGCAATTACAGCAAGGCGCCAACCGGTCGCTCCGAAATATTTGGAGAAAGAGTAGACACAAATTGTGTTCTGTGGCAAATCAGCCATCAGGCTGCGGAATCCGGGAACAAAAGTACCATATACATCATCTGTTATAATCATCAGATTGGGATTCCAGCGTGTTACTACGTCTTTCAGGGCATCTACGCATTCTTTGTTCAACTGATAACTGGGTGGATTGCTCGGATTGACAATAAACAAGGCTTTGTATTTCGTGTCTCGCAGTTTATTGATATCTTCCACTTTGTATTGCCAGGTATGAAGTCCTTCTTCATTTAGAGTACTTGCAGGAATATTGAGCACATCATAATCGTAACGTGTCAATTCGGGTATCTCGATATAGGGTGTAAAGATAGGAACCATCAATGCTATACTATCTCCTTTGTGTAGCAGGAAATTTTCTTCCAGCGAGTCGAATACATAGCACATCCCTGCTGTTCCGCCTTCGGTGGCGAATAAATCGAATTTACCTTGCGGGGGTTGCCCGTTGCACATTTCCTGATTCAGGTAATCCTGTACTAGAATTTCTGTATATTTCAAGATGCGGTCAGGCATAGGATATTGGTCGCCTACAATACTTCGGTCCATTCGTGTACCAGTTCGTCCGGATCAGCTGCATGTTCCATCAGCATATAATTATAGGTACGTTTCAATAGATCTGTCCCCGCATTTCCTTCATGCTTTTCAGGTACTCCTCAAAACGTTGGGCTATGCCTGTTTTTTGAGGAATACCGGCAATGCCTTCGGGCATGTCCATGACCCGGCGACACTCTTCAATGCCAAAACCGCCCAAGGCAAAGAATGCTTCACGAGCCTCCGTTGCAATCCAGTTGGGATTACCTCTGCCTGCATTCAGCATGACGTGCGCCATTTTCTTCACACTTTCATCTGCCATTTCAATCAAACGGTTTTTTAATTCGAAGGGACTGATCTTTTCCAAATTCTTGTCCATTCGGGCAACGCTGCTTTTATCACTTAAATATTCCATAATGTATGAGTTTAGTTTTTTAGTTGATTAATAATACAATGACCACTCCCCATATGATGAGTAGTGTATTTCCTACGGCGTAGGTCACGGTGTATCCTAAGGAAGGTGTTTCGCTGCCTACTGCTTCTTGTATGGCGCCCAATGCAGCAGTGGTAGTACGGGCTCCTGCCGTGCACCCCAAAGAGAGGGCGGGATGGAACTTGAATACATATCTGGCTAGAATCAGCCTAATAATAGAGGCAAGGAGGTGGCCAACGCACCTATGATAAACAACATAGGACCTACTTCTTTTAGTCCTTGTACAAAACTGGGTCCTGCAGAAATGCCGACTACGGCGATGAACATATTCAAGCCTACATTATTCAGCACCCATAAAGAGGATTCCGGTATTTGTCCGAAGGTAGGGCGTTTGCTGCGCCACCAGCCAAATACTAATCCGGCTATCAAGGCTCCTCCACTAGTGCTCAGGCTAATAGGTACTCCGCCGATATGGATTGCAAGTGCTCCGATGATACCTCCCAGTAAAATGCCGAGTCCTACAAATATCATATCGGTGGCATTGGTGGGGCGGTCTATGTATCCTAGTTCTTTTGCAGCAGATTCCACCTCTTTTTTCAGGCCGACCAATTCCAAAGTATCTCCGCAGTCGATAGTGGTTTGTGCAAAAACAGGGATATCAATGCCTGCCCGTTTGATACGGCGTATACTGACGCCATGCATAAAGCTTTGACGGCGTATGAAGTCCAATTTTTGGTTGGAATATGGCTTTTTGTGTATCATGACAGGGAGTACTTCCACAGGGAAGTCAAGCAGTTGCGGATCGACGATTTCTTCTCCAATCCAGTCTTCTTCACCAATGGCGAATTCCCTTCTTCCGCTCAGTACCACTTCGTCCCCTTTTTGTAATAATTGTCCGGGAATAATATCATTGACAATGGAAGTTCCATGTCGCATTCTTTCAACAAACAATCTTTTCCCTTGTGAAATAAAATAGGATTCTAGTTGGTCAACAGTCTTGCCGTTGCCAAACCAATCGTTCTCTATGCGGTAAGCGCGAAAAACTACCGGACGGCGGGCCTGTTCAAATCCGGGTTCGTCTGCTTCACTGGTACCATCCGGGTTTCCAACTCTTTGCAAGCGGCTTTCACTTTTTCTAATCCTCCCAACATTTTAGGACCTAAAGAAGAGAGGACCCAGCAGAGCCTGCCGTACCGAAAATGTAAGTTACAGCATATGCCACGGGAATGATATTAATCATATCACTTTTTTGGGAAGAGGATATGTTGAGTCCGTTTATGGTATCTTCTGCTACTCCTATGACGGCAGAGATAGTTTGTGCTCCGGCCAGTAACCCGGCTGTTTCACCGGCATTATATCCCATTAAGGTAGCTAATAACCAAGTGATAACCAAACAACCTACGCACATGAGTACGGCGAATCCTACTTGAGGTAAACCATCTTTTTTCAGTCCGCGAAAGAATTGTGGTCCCACTTTGTATCCGATAGCAAAAAGGAATAAAAGAAAAAACACGGATTTCACCGGTTCTTCTATTGTAATGTTAAGCTGTCCCACTAATACCCCTACTAGCAATACACTGGTGACGATTCCCAAACTGAATTGTTTTATTTTCATTTTTCCAATCCAGAAGCCTGCGGCGATTGTCAGAAAAATCGCCAGTTCTGAATGTTGTCTCAAAAGATGTATAATCCATTCCATATTTCACTTCTTATTATAATTGCTGTTTAAAACAGCGTGAGGGTAAAGAAGTTG
>ENA-OQAS01000306-OQAS01000306.1-human-gut-metagenome-genome-assembly--contig:-NODE-306-length-25810-cov-2.185376_pt1 | contig 25810 bp, 34 predicted proteins | sample MGYA00242733_ERZ504523 | MGnify/ENA primary metagenome ERZ504523 (study PRJEB26092, sample SAMD00036239) | human gut metagenome | host: Homo sapiens | study: EMG produced TPA metagenomics assembly of...
CTGTATTCTTTGATGAATTACTGCCAAAACGGAATAAGCCAAAGAAACTTCCCACAAGGTAAATAATCACTGCAAGGATTACAACAAACACCACAATTCCCATGATGGTCATTGCCTTATCCATCTTCGGACTGAGTCCTTCGTTTTCGTCCTCATCCTCATCGTCCTCATCCTCATCCGGATCATAGGAAGATTCCAGCTTGGAAGCGTGCCTGTCTTCTTTTGGCTCCACCCCGTGTTCTTTGATCTGCTTTAATTCTTCCCCACTGATGACCTTGGTCTTTCCATTGTCCACAAGCGGAGCAATCACCACAAAATCCTCATCCGGATGTACCAGCGATCTGCGCAGGTCCGCCAGCAGATCTCCAATGGTCTGGTAACGGCGGTCCGCATTCTTCTGTGTACATTTTAAGATAATCTTCTCCATGCTGATCGGCAGATTCTTTGCATAAACACTTGGAGGTGTCATCTCTTCCTGCAGATGCTGAATAGCGACTGCAACCGTTGTATCTCCGTCAAAAGGTACACGTCCGGTTACCATTTCATACATAACAATACCCAGAGAATAAATATCGCTTCTTCCGTCTACAAACCCGTTTCTCGCCTGCTCCGGAGAAGAATAATGAACCGATCCCATCACATCCGAGCTGACGGTATTGGAAGATGCGGCTCTGGCAATACCAAAGTCCATGACCTTGACTTTTCCCTCTGTGGAGATCATGATATTCTGCGGTTTGATATCCCGATGGATGATCTGTTTGTTGTGGGCAGCTTCAATACCTCTTGCTACCTGAATGGCAATACTGACGGCTTCCTTAAAGGATAACTGTCCTTTCTTTTCAATGTACGTCTTAAGTGTGATTCCCTCAACATATTCCATGACGATATAATGAAGCCCCTCTTCGCTTCCTACATCATAGATATTTACAATATTTGGATCTCCAGCCTGCTGCTGACTGTGCCTCCGTGCGAAATTTGCTACAAATCCACGATCTTCCGAAAATTCCGGTTTTAATACTTTTATTGCCACAAACGGCCAAGCACATGATCCTTTGCTTTATAAACATCGGACATTCCGCCTGCACCAATCTTACTTACGATTTCATAGCGATCTGCTAAATACGTCCCAACTGTTAACATTCTTTCACCTCATCAAGAAAATGGTTCTATAATCATTACTGTAATATTGTCTTTTCCACCGTTGTCATTTGCAGTTTTTACAAGAAGTCCGGCGCGTTCCTCAATGGAAGCATCCCGCAGAATAATACTGCAGATTTCTTCGTCTTCCACCATATTCGTGAGTCCGTCCGTACAGATTAAGATGTGGTCATCTTTCTTTAATTCCACTTCAAAAAATCTGCCTCTACTTCTTCCCCTGCACCGACTGCGCGGGTGATAATATTTTTGTCCGGGTGCTCACGCGCTTCCTTTGCACCTACTTCACCGATCCTGACCCATCTCTGCCACAAGAGAATGATCCCTCGTGATCTGCCGGATTGCCATCCGTACCGATGATATACAGTCTGCTGTCTCCGACATTTGCAACATAAAGCCGTCCGTCAATAATGGTGGCTGCAACAAGTGTCGTCCCCATACCTTTTTTCGCTTCATCTTCTGCAGCTTCTGTGATCAGAAGTCTGTTTGCAGTTGTTATTGCCTCTTTTAAAATTGTAACTGGTTCTTCTCCCGAACTCCGGGACACGGATGCAACGATGCGCTGCGTTGTGTAACGCGATGCGTAATCTCCTGCCTTGTGTCCCCCCATGCCATCTGCAACAATGTACAGATTCGGGAGATTCCCAACGGGTTCATCCGACGCGAAAAAATAATCCTGATTCATTTCACGAAGAATGCCTGTATCCGTTATGGAATACGTCTTCATCCGCTTTATCCTTCTCAATTACATGTAATATACATACTCTTCCATCATCTGTCTATCTTAGCACATGACTTTTCGTTATGCAAGTCTCTGATTCTCTTTGTACTTGCGCCTTAATTGTCCGCAGGCACCATCAATATCACGCCCCATCTCACGGCGTACTGTCACCGTTAAACCACTCCGTTCCAGTTTCTCCTTAAAAGCTTCGATGACATGTGCATTTGACTGCACATAATCCCGCTCCCTGATCGGATTCACCGGAATCAGATTTACATGACAGTTCATCCCGTGGATCAGTTCCGTCAGTTCTTTTGCATCTTCTTTTGTATCATTGACACCACCTACCAGACTGTACTCAAACGTCACACGTCTGCCGGTCTGTTCAAAATAATACCTGCAGGCATCAATTACTTCATGAATGTCATATTTGTTCGCCACCGGCATCAGCTCCAGACGTTTTTTCTGGTTGGAAGCATGTAAAGATAATGCCAGCGTAATCGCAAGTTTTTTATCCGCCAGTTCCCGCATCCGCGGAACAATTCCGCAGGTGGAAACAGTCAGGTTTCTCTGGCTGATGTGAAGTCCGTTCTCATCCGTCAGCAAAGTGATAAATTTTACCAGATTATCAAAATTATCCATAGGTTCCCCGGTGCCCATGACAACAACATTCGAAATCCGCTCTCCGATATCCTTACCAATCTGATAGATCTGATCCAGCATTTCCGCCGGTGCAAGTCCTCTCACCAGTCCGTCCAGTGTTGATGCACAGAACCGGCATCCCATCCGACAGCCGACCTGTGAAGAAATACATACGGAATTTCCGTGCTTATATTTCATCAGCACACTCTCAATGACATTTCCGTCTTCCAGTAAAAACAGATATTTGCGGGTTCCATCCAGTTTTGAAATCTGTACCTGTTCTTTTCTGAGTGTGATGATCCTGCAGGTCTCATCCAGTCTCTCCCGCAAGGTTTTGGAAAGATTCGTCATCTCCTCAAAGCTTTCCACCTGCCGCACATGCAACCACTCATATACCTGATTTGCACGAAACGCTTTCTCCCCCATATCGGAAAAAAAGGTTTTTAATTCTTCCAGATCCATGGACTTAATATCTGTCTTTTCACTCATCCTCTTATTTACTCCTTACCAGCTTTGCAAGAAAAATCCGTCACTTCCGGCTTCTCCCGGGAAATCTGTCTCTGGAATTCCAGGGAAAATTCCGGATGTTCTTTTTAAAAACCATGCGGTGTTATCCTCATTTTCTGACCGGTGGATCGTACAGGTACTGTACACAAGTGTCCCGCCCGGTCTGACATAATCCCATACAACAGAAAGAATCTGTCTTTGCAGTTTTGCAAGCTCTGCCGCCTTTTCTTTGGTCATCTTATAACGGATATCCGTCTTCTTTCCCATAACGCCAAGTCCGGAACACGGCAGATCACAGACTAAGACGTCCGCTTTCTGATGGGAATCCGGATCATCCACCGTTGCATCCATCTGTACCGCTTTCATATTTGACAATCCATGTCTGGCTATGTTCTCCCGGATCAGATCCACCTTATATTCTGTCAGATCTCTTGCCTCTACCATACCACTTCCCTGAAGCAGTTCTGCCATATGGGTACTCTTTCCTCCGGTGCCGCACACACATCAATCACATAATCATTCTTTTTCGGTGCCGCAGTTTCCGCAACCAGCATGGAGCTGACATCCTGTACATAAAACAGCCCTTCTTTAAAACTTTTCAGTCCCGCCAGATAATCCAGCCCGGATATTTCAAAAGCATACGGCAGTTCCGGAACCGCATGTACTGTCACCCCTTCTGCTTTCAGTTTGTTTACGAGTTCTTCCGGTGTCACAGCGGAAAGATTGGTACGGATCGTCAGCCGGTTTTCTGCGGTAAGTCCCTCCAGAATCTGACGGGTCTTTTCCTCTCCATAATTTTCGGTCCATATGTCCACGATCCATTCCGGCATCGAATATGTAACGCTCAGATTCGGGAAGCGAACTTCTCTCCATCCTCTTGCCACACTACGCAGCACACCGTTGACAAATCCGCTCAGGCCAGAAAACCCACGCTTTCTCGCAAGCTTTACCGCCTCGTTGCACACTGCGGAATCCGGCACACTGTCCATATACATAATCTGATAAACGCTCATGCGCATAAGATTGCGGATGAGCGGTTTCATTTTCTTTACTCTGGTTTTGGAAAACTGATCGATCACATAGTCCAGTGTCAGCTGTCTTTCCAGCGTTCCTTCCATCAGGCGCGTCAGAAAAGCGCGTTCCTGTTTTCCCAGATACTGATATTTATCGAGCACATCGCGGAGGACCAGATGACTGTACTGTCCCTCCTCATTGACCGCCAGAAGCATTTCCAGCACCAGTGCTCTCTCATTGACCTTAGTCGTCACGACTTCTTCCTCCAAACAGTAAAACGATTCGAAGCAGCTGCAGAATCGCAGCTGCTGCACTTGCCACATACGTGAGTGCTGCTGCTGTAAGAACTTTTCTTGTGTAATGGAGTTCCTGATCTCCCAGGATTCCCTGTTCCCTCAGCTGAACCATCGCACGACGCGAAGCATCAAACTCAACCGGAAGCGTAATCAGCTGGAATAACACAGCAAACGAAAACAGCAGAATTCCGATATTGATAAGCATCATGGAGGAACGGCTGTTTATGATCACACCAAGAATGATCACCGGCATGCAAGCATGGAACCAAAGTTTGCAATCGGCACAAATGCGGTACGCAGCCGAAGCGGCACATATCCTCTGGCATGCTGGATCGCATGTCCGCATTCATGTGCTGCCACCCCCACAGCTGCAACCGAAGTCTGATTGCAGACACTGTCGGAAAGATTGAGTGTCTTATTGGCAGGATTGTAATGATCGGTCAGATTTCCCGATACATGCTGCACCCGCACATCATAGATTCCTGCTGCGTGCAAAATCCGCTCTGCCGCCTGTGCTCCCGTCATTCCTGACATACTGCGGTATGCGGAATATTTGTTGAACGTTGTCTTTACCCGTGCAGATGCAATCATACAGATCACTGCACCGATAACAACCAGTATATAGGTACTGTCCCAATAAATGTATGGCATAAATCTACCTCCGTCTTACTGCTGTAAAAAAGATCCCTCTGCAACCGGATAGCCACGCAGAAATGATCCTGCATCCATCCGTTTCTTACCGGCAAGCTGTACTTCCAAAAGTTCCAGTCCACCCTCTCCGGTCTGTACCACCATCGTATTTTTTCCAACTTTACAGATACAACCCGGTGCATAAGCGCATCTGTCTCCACCACCCGGGCTTTCCAGATCTTAAACGCTTTATTATCCAGATGGGTATAGGCACTCGGCCATGGATTTAATCCACGGATCAGGCGCTCAATCTCCACCGCCGGCTTTTTCCAGTCAATATCTCCCAGCTCCTTGGAAATCATCTTTGTGTGGGTATCGCCTCATTGTCCTGCGGTGTAAAGGTCGCCGTTTTGTTTTCCAGCATCTGCATGGTTTCCACACACAGCTCGGCGCCGACTGCCGCCAGCTTGTCAAACAGACTTCCACCTGTCTCATCTTCTGCAATGCGCACCTGTTTTTGGCAATGATATCTCCGGTATCCAGTCCGACATCCATGCGCATAATCGTAACTCCCGTGATCTCATCTCCATTGATGACCGCCCACTGGATCGGTGCGGCACCACGATATTTTGGAAGCAGGGATGCATGTACATTAATGCATCCGTATTTCGGAAGATCGAGAATACTCTTTGGAAGAATCTGCCCGAAAGCCGCCACTATGATGATATCCGGCGCAAACTTTTTCAAATATTCCACACTTGCATCTTCCCGGATTTTTACCGGCTGGAATACTTCCAGTCCATGGGAAACCGCACATTCCTTTACCGGTGGAAACTGCATGGTATTCCCGCGTCCCTTTGGTTTGTCCGGCTGTGTAACCACAAGCATAACCTCGTGTCCGGCTTCTATGATCTTTTCCAATGTATTCACCGCAAAATCCGGTGTTCCCATAAAAATTACTTTTCATATTATTCCTCTTCCGGCTCCTCATAATTCACATCATGAAGTCCGCCTTCTACTTTTTCTGTATACATATGTCCATCCAGATGATCCAGTTCATGGCAAATGCAGCGTGCCATCAGACCTTCGCCTTCTACTTCCCACTCATTCATGTCCAGATCATAAAATTTTGCTTTTACATGGTTCGGACGTGTAACCTGACCTGCTTTTCCCGGAAGACTTAAGCATCCTTCATCTCCGGTCTGCTCTCCGTCAGACTCGATAATTTCCGGGTTGATCATAATAAACGGTCCCTGTCCGTCCCCGATATCAATGACTACCATACGTTTTAAAATTCCAACCTGCGGTGCCGCAAGACCTACACCGTTTGCCTCATACATGGTCTCCAGCATATCTTCCGCCAGAGTACGGATGCGATCCGTCACCTCCGGAATCGGTCTGCATACTTTTGTCAGTACGGGATCTCCCTGAATTCGAATTGTTCTAAGTGCCATAATTACCTCCTAAAAACCACTTGTTGGGTTAAAATCAAACTGTACAGACACATTGGAAAATGTGCTGTTATTTTTTATTTTTCGTTCCACCAGATCCTTACATGCCACCAGCGTCGCATATTCCGGCGCCTTCATGTAAATGACCTTTCGGTAAACATCACTGATTTTGCAATGGATGCATCTGCCGGTCCTACCAGCATAATATTTTTTCCTTTCTGTGATATCACGCGATGCAGAAATTCTGCCAGATCCCTGGCTGCAGCTGTCGTCACCTGCGGATCGGTTCCCGTACAATGAATCAGAAACAGCTGCCACACCGGCGGATAGGCAAGCATTCTCCGATAGGCAATCTCCTGCTTATAAAATGCATCGTAATCCTGTTCCTTTGCGGTCTGGATTGCAAAATGATCCGGATCATACGTCTGGATTACCGCCTGTCCCGGTTCCTTTCCCCGCCCGGCACGTCCCACCGCCTGGGTCAGCAGCTGAAACGTCCGCTCCGATGCATGAAATCCGGAACATGCAGAGACATATCTGCGGCAAGTACTCCTACCAGCGTCACATTCGGAAAATCATGCCCTTTGACAATCATCTGTGTGCCGATCAGGATATCTGCCTCCTGATTGGCAAATGCATGCAGAATCTTCTCATAAGCATCCTTGGTCCGTGTGGTATCAAAATCCATACGCATCACACGTGCCTGTGGAAATCTCTGCCGCACCAGCATCTCAATCTTCTGCGTGCCCGCCTTGAATCCGCCTAAATATTTACTGCCGCAGGATGGACAGATCTTTGGCAATGGCTGCTCATATCCGCAATAATGACAGACCATCCGGCCTCCCGCATGCTGGCTCAGCGAAACATCACAATGAGGACATTGTATCACATATCCGCAGGCTCTGCATGAAATAAATCCGGAAATTCCTCTCCGATTTAAAAACAGCATGATCTGCTGACGTTTTTTTAACCGGTCTTCCATCAGTTCCTGCAATCTCTCCGAAAAGATGGAACGGTTTCCTGCCCGCAATTCACTGCGCAGATCTACGACCTCGCAATCCGGCAGCGGTTTCTTCTCCACACGCTCAGACAACGTCAGAAGCTGATATTTTCCCTGCATTGCCTGATAATAACTGTCCACTGAAGGAGTGGCAGAACCAAGAAGTACCGATGCATCATTCATGCGCGCCCTCTCGATTGCAACATCCCTGGCATGATACCGCGGTGCCGTCTCACTTTTATAAGACGTTTCATGTTCCTCATCTATAATAATAAGCCTAAATGCGGAAATGGTGTGAACAACGCAGACCTGGGTCCGATCATAATATCAATATCCCCCGCTTGGCACGTTCAAACTGATCAAAGCGCTCTCCCTGGGAAAGTTTGGAATTCATAATGGATACCCGGTCCCCAAACCGGTTATAAAACCGCATCACGGTCTGATAGGTGAGTGCAATCTCCGGGATCAGGACAATTGCCTGCCGTCCCTGTGCCACCGTATGCGCAATCAGTTCCATATAAACTTCTGTTTTTCCGCTTCCGGTTACTCCCCTGAGCAGATACGTTTTATGAATTCCAGCATCCAGATCCGAACATACTGTGTCCACAACACGCTGCTGATTTTCATTCAGTGTCAGATGATATCCCTTCTGATCCAGATGTGACACAGGATTGCGAAACTGTCTGCTGCTCTCCACCTTAAGAATCTGCTGCTGTGCCATACCCCGGATCACTGCTGCTGATATATTCAGTTTTCCGGTGACAAGCGAATAATCCAGTACGGATTCCTGTATCAGTTCCCGCAGCAGCCTTGCTTTCGCCGTATAGTGTTTCTGTTCAAAGAGTGCCAGTTTCTGCTGCGCCTCTGTCTTCGGAATCAGTAATACAATCTCCGCTTCTGTACTTCTTTCGTCTGCCTGCGGATCGGGAGTACGGTCTTTAGTGCCTGATTCATGGTGGAACCGTAATTCTTCCGCATCCATCCGGCCAGTGCAATGAGCTGGGATTCCATTGCCACGCTTCCCTCATGTACCGAAATAATGGGCGAATCCGTCTGGGATCAAATTCGGCATCCTCCGTCAGTTCAATGACATACCCTGTCAGTTTACGATTTCCAAATGGAATATCCACCTGTACACCAACCTGTATTTCCTCCTGCAGATTTTCCGGGATGCTGTATTGAAAGTTTTATCCAGTTTTTCTACCGATATATCTACAATAATATTTGCATACTTCATACTTATTCTTTTCTCAAAACACAGTTGACCAGGCCCTCATAGGTATTTACAGCAGCCTCAATCACCGGAGAAACGCCAAGTTCTCCCAGTGCTGCACTGCATTTCGGCCCGATCGAATAAATATCCGTAACGGATGCCAGTGTTTCTCTCTCCTGTGGCTTTAAACTGCCAAGCATCCGCTCCGCCGAAGACGCACAGGTAAAAAAGATCGCATCGTATACATCCTTGTCCACTGGCACCTCCATCGGACAAGGTACATTTTCGTATACATTGAGCCGTCCGCAATCACAGAAAGAAAGCAGTGTATCCACAAGGTTATCCTTTGCATTTTTTGCGGTAGGATACCAGATTACTGCCCGCTTAAACGGATCTCCGCGAAATTCCTGATCCAGATATTCCTTTAATTCCTGTGCCAGATTCGTACTGTTGGAATGTTCCGGCATAAAGTCTGCACAAATTCCATACTCCCGCAGTTTTTCTGCCGTCTTTTGTCCAATCACTGCACATCTGGTATGGAAAAGTGCCCGTGCATCCAGCCCCGATGCAAATACATTTTTCATAAAATAATCCACACCATTGGCACTTGTAAACAATAATACGTCCACATGCGCCAGTTCCTGTGCGGTATACACTGCCGGCACACCGACAATCTCACCTGTCATACACTCACTGGTATATGCCCCCTTTGCCCGGAGCATGGCGGCCAGACGTGAAGGTTTTGGACCAATTTTTGCAACCAGATAATGTTTCCCCCACAGCGGCTTCTCTTCAAAAAATGCAGCTGGCGGCGAAGTGCAACCACATCCCCAACAATGATCAGTGCCGGAGATGTCAGTTTCGCCTCTTCCACACGATCTGCCAGATTCTCCAGCGTACCCTCACAAATCTCCTGCGCTTCTGTCGTAGCATGGGAAATCACAGCTGCCGGTGTCTGCCGGCTTCTTCCTGCCTGCATCAGTCCATCCACAATCTGTCTTACTCTCGAAAGTCCCATGAGAAAAATCAGAGTTTCTTTTGAATCTGACATCGTTGTAAAATCAGGTTCTGACAGATCCTCTCCGTTTTTTTGGTGTCCGGTGATCACCCGAAAGCTTGTGGCAACACCACGGTGTGTGACCGGAATTCCTGCATAAGCAGGTCCTGCAATGGCAGAAGTCACCCCCGGAACAACGGTATAGGAGATTCCATGTTCCCGCAGATAAAGACCTTCTTCTCCTCCACGCCCGAAAACAAAGACATCTCCCCCTTTTAAACGAACAACGCAATGATATTCTTTTGCCTTCTCGACCAGCAGTTCATTGATCTGTTCCTGCGGAAGCGTATGATGCCGGTCCTCTTTTCCTACATAAATACGCTCACAGTCCATTCCTGCATACCCCAATAATTCCGGAGACGAAAGTCTGTCATAAATAATACAGTCTGCTTTTTTTATCAATTCCATTCCCTTGACTGTGACAAGTCCCGGATCTCCCGGACCTGCACCGACCAGATATACCATAGATGCCATTCTTTTTTCCTTTCCCTGTCAGCACTGCTGCTTTTTAATAAATGCTAAAAATTCATTTTCCGGCGTTAGTTTTGCAAATAAAAATCTATCTTATTATACCACTTCTGCGGTATTGCCCGCAACCGAACCCCTATCGGGTACACCCGGTTTCCCGCAATGCACGCTGTGCCGCTTCCTGCGGTGTCTCTCCGAAAACCTTACATTTCTTTATACTGCTTCCGTCCGCATTTCCGACCATTCCAAGCAATTGTATCCTTCCATCGGGCAATTTGCAGGCATATGCTCCGATCGGCATATGGCAGTCCCCCCCGGTTCCCTTCAAAAACAGCCGCTCGGCACATGTAATCTCCTCCGTCACGATATCTGAAAGTGCATTCACCTGCTCGAACAATTCTTCGTGGTCTTCCCGCAATTCCAGTGCCAGCGTCCCCTGTGCCGCTGCCGGTATCATCTGTTCCGGCTCAAAATACTGCGTGATCAAAGAAGTTCTCCCCAGCCGGTGCAGTCCCGCCGCCGCGAGTACAATTCCGTCCAGTTGTTCTTCCTGCATCTTTTTTATTCTGGTATCGACATTTCCGCGTATTCCCGTAATGCGCAGATCCTTTCGAAGCTGCAGAAGCTGAAATGCCCTTCTTCGGCTTCCGGTGCCGATCACAGCATGCTGTGGAAGTTCCTCCAGTGAAACGGCTTCCCGCAAAATCAATACATCCCTCGGATCTTCCCGTTTCCATGCATGTGCAAACACAAGTCCGGACGGCTGTTCGGCCGGCATATCTTTCATACTGTGTACTGCAAGGCTGATCGTTCCATCCAGCAGTTCCTGTTCAATTTCCCGCACAAAAAGTCCTTTATCCCCAATCTGGTCTAACGCTTTTTTCTGTTCCCGGTCGCCTTTTGTGGATATAATTTTCAGTTCGTAACTGTTTTGTGGATAATGTTTCTGCAGGCGGTTTTTTACATACTCTGCCTGCGCCAATGCCAGTTTTGATCCTCTCGTTCCAATGATCACATTCATTCTTTTTCTCCCTACTCCCGGATTTCGGTATCAAACTGAAATAAATCCTGCAATACCTTTTTATACTGTTCCTGCTGCTCTTTGGATTCCGTCTGTTTAAGCTCCAGGATCGGCTCCCGGATCAGACGCTTTAATGATGCCTTTAAAATCTTTTTTACAATTTTCTGATCCCTCGTACTCAGATCCAGTTTGCGGTTTAGATATGCATAACTGTCCTCTACAATTTCCGTACAGCGCTGCTGCAACGAAGCGATCGTCTCATCGACACCGGTCGTTGCCAGCCATTCCCTGGTTTCCCCAATGGCTTCCTCTATCATACGCTGACCTTTTTGCACCAGTTCTTCCCGCTGCTTCCGGTTCGTCTCTACAATTTCATTTAAACTGTCAAGATTAATCAGAAGTGCCTGGGGATTTCGTCCAATCGCCGTCTCCACATCCCGCGGAGATGCCAGGTCCAAAATTGCAGTCGGATGTAACAACTGTATGTCTTTTTCCCGGATAATATGATGCGGGGAGGCTGTAGCGGAAACTACCAGCTCACACTCCTTCATTGCTTCATACCGCTTTTCAAACGGAATGATGGTAAGTGTGGGAAACTCATGCAGGAGATTTCCGGCATGTGAAAATGTCCGGCTGCAGACTGTTACATGAGAGGCCCCGTATTCATACAGATAACGCAGAGCCAGCGTTGCCGTATGTCCGCTTCCCACAACCAGTGCTTTTTTCCCTGCAATTCCAAACGTTTCCTGCAGCTGGTGGATTCCCACATAGCTGACCGAAAGCGGCCGTTCACTGATTCTTAACTTTGTCTTTATCTTTTTTGCACAGGTGACCGCATCCTGTACCAGACGGTTTAACTCTTTCCCGGTACTTCCAACCGTCCGTGATAATTCAAAGGCATCCCTGACCTGTCCTAAAATCTGGTCCTCTCCCAGCACCATGGACTCCAGTCCCGCAGTCACCCGGAACAGATAGGAAATGGCATCCATTTCCTCCCGTTGTTTGAGATATTCCGAAAAATCCACTCCCGGAAACATCTCTTCATACAAGGTGCGAATCACGCCAAGCGGCTGTGCAATCTCTTCCGGTGCAAAAAATAGACCTCACTGCGATTGCAGGTCAAAGCACAAAACATTGTTCAATTCCTGCTTTCCCGGCTTTCTGCAGAAAATCAATTTTCTGATTATCGGTAAAGGACACCCTGTCACGGATGTCCTGATCTGCATGTTTATAATCAATTCCTATATATCCAAATTTCATTCTGCAAAGTACTCCTGCATCACATGGATGGTCTTTTGTATATCTGCATCGGTATGCGCATCGGACACAAACATGGATTCAAACTGTGACGGTGCCACATAAATTCCATGATCAAGCATAAACCCAAAATAATCGGCATATGCTTTGGTATCCGCGGTTGTCGCAGAATCGTAATCTGTCACATCTTCGCCGGTGAAGAAAATACTCATCAGAGAGCCGATCTGATTGACATGCACACGGTTTCCTGCGGCATGGCGCACCGCATCTGCCAGCATCGCTGTATTTTCCTGCAGCCGCATATAAATATCCGTATCTGCCTCCAGAATACGAAGTGTGGCAAGCCCTGCAGCCGTAGCAATCGGATTGCCGGAAAGTGTTCCTGCCTGATAAACCGGACCGTCCGGGGAAACCATACGCATGATATCCTCTCTTCCACCATACGCGCCGACCGGCATACCTCCACCGATAATCTTTCCAAACGTGGACAAATCCGGCGTAATATGAAAATACTCCTGTGCTCCGCCCAGTGCCAGACGAAAGCCGGTGATGACCTCGTCAAAGATGAAAAGTGCCCCGTAATGTTTTGTGATCTCACGCAAAAACTCCAGGAATCCGTCTGCCGGCGGAACAACGCCCATATTTGCAGCCACCGGTTCCACGATGATTGCTGCGATCTCATCCGGATAAGCCTCAAACAGTGCCTTGACGCTGTCCGGGGAATTGTATTCTGCAACCAGTGTATGTCTGGTAAAATCTGCCGGAACACCCGCACTGTCCGGAACAGATGTTGTCAATGCCGCAGATCCTGCTTTTACCAGAAGTCCGTCCGAATGACCGTGATAACATCCACGGAATTTGATGATCTTGTCACGCTTCGTATATCCCCGCGCAACACGGATGGCACTCATCGTTGCCTCTGTTCCGGAGCTTACCAGACGGCTGACTTCCATGGATGGCACCAGCTGTGCCAGAAGTTCTGCCATCTCCACTTCCCGCTCTGTCGGGGCGCCAAACGTAAGACCTTCATCACATGCAGCCTTTACCTTTTCGATGACACGTGAATCGGCATGCCCCAGAATCCCGGTCCCCAGGAACATACATAGTCGATCATTTCATTTCCATCCACATCGGTAATATGGGAACCTTTTGCACTCTGAATAAAACGCGGCGTACGCCCTACAGCCTGGTACGCACGTACCGGGCTGTTCACGCCTCCCGGAAGCCGGAGTTTTGCTCTCATATAAAGTAATTCTGATGTCTGGTCTGTCATGTTATACTTCTCCCTTCTGTATCCATTCTGCCACGTCCAGTGCATGATAGGTAATGATCATGTCTGCTCCTGCACGTTTCATCCCGATCAGATTTTCCATCACGATCTTTTTCTCATCGATCCATCCGTTTGCCGCCGCTGCTTTTACCATGGAATATTCCCCGCTCACGTTATAGGCAACGATCGGAATATTATAATTTCTGCGGATCTCCGTAATGATATCCATATATGCCATTGCCGGTTTGGCGATAATCAGATCTGCTCCCTCTGCAATATCCTCTTCCACTTCCCGCATGGCTTCACGCCCGTTTGCAGGGTCCATCTGATAAGTTTTCCGGTCCCCGAATCCCGGCGCAGAATGTGCCGCATCACGAAACGGTCCGTAATATCCGGATGCAAATTTTGCGGAATATGCCATAATCGGTGTATAGGTAAATCCGGCTGCATCAAGTGCCTGACGGATCGCCCCTACACGCTTGTCCATCATATCGCTCGGCGCAATGATATCTGCCCCCGCACGCGCATAGCTGACCGCCGTCTGTGCCAGAAGCGGCAGTGTCTCATCATTTAAAATAATTCCATCTCTGATCAGGCCACAATGTCCATGCGAAGTATACTCACAGAGACATACATCTGCTATCACAAGCAGATCCGGGTAATCCTTTTTGATCCGGCGGATCGCGGTCTGTACAATGCCGTGCTCATCATAAGCCCCGCTCCCTACTTCATCCTTATGTTCCGGAATTCCAAAAATCAGAATTGCCGGAATCTGCAATGCTTTCACACGGTCTAACTCTTCGTTCATGCGGTCAACGGAATACTGGCAGATGCCAGGCATGGATTCCACCGGCTGTACGATATTTTCCCCTTCCATAACAAAAAGCGTAGATCAGTTCCTCTGTCCTCACGTGATTTTCCCTGACCATACTTCGCATAACAGCAGTCTGTCTTAATCTTCTTGTTCGATCCATTCCCTTGTTCCTCTTTTCTTTTACTCTTTCGTACGCTTTTCCTGTATAAGAATCTGTTCCAGTTCTTCCGGTAACAGTGAAGTTTTTTTCTCTGCAAGCAGCCTGGCAAGAATGGTCTGATATACCTGTCTGCGCAGTTTTTCTGTTTCTATCCGCATTTTTACCGCCGGACGGATGCTTCCCATGTAACCATTAATCTGTCCCAGTTCTTCCGTCAGAATATCTTTCAGAGCTTCTTTTAAATACTGCGTAAGAACCGGACTGTTCCCCGCACTGGAAAAAGCTCCCACCAGATCCTGATGTTTCAGATAAGACGGAAAATAAAACTGCTGTCCTCCTGCTGATCCACAGCATTGACCGGAATATTATTTTCCCGTGCAAGCTGTGCAATCCTGTGGTTCTCCGCTGCATCATCGGTAGCTGCCACAACCAGAACACATTCTTTCAGATCCTCCGGCTCAAAAGTACGTTCCTTTACACATACATTTCCTGTAAGCCGCAGGATCTGTGAGTCAATCTGTGGAGCCACCACCATGACCTGTGCCCCAAAATCCAGAAGCACCCGGACTTTCCGCAATGCCACAGTTCCTCCGCCTGCCACTAAACATTTCTTTTTTTCGATATCAATAAACATTGGAAAATAAACCATAATACCCTTATCTTATAATTGTTTTGTGATTTTTTCAAGTATATCTGCCGGATAATCGCATATCCTACATGCATAGTATTTTTTGCGGGAGGTCTTTTCATGAACTGGAAAACATTTTTTATCTGTGGTCTGACCGGATGGTGCATGGAAATCCTGTTCACCTCGCTGGGCGGACTGCTGCGGGGAGATCTGCTTTTAAACGGACACACATCCATCTGGATGTTTCCGATCTACGGACTTGCAGCAGTCATCGGACCTCTTTCCGTGCGCCTGCGCCACTGGCCTGTGCTTCTGCGCGGCTGTTTTTACGGTGCCGGCATCATGCTCGTTGAATTTATCAGCGGCAGTATTCTGCGGCTTTTCTCCCTTTGTCCCTGGGATTACAGCAAAACTCCCTACAATATTTCTGGTCTTGTCCGCCTCGATTATTTTCCTGTATGGTTCACCGCCGGCTGATCTTTGAATATATTCTTTCCCAAAAAAAGAAGCACATCCTCTCGTGATGTGCCCCTTTGTCTTACATTACTTTTATCTGACGCCGGTTCGGATTGGTATATTTTTCCTCGCAATACTTGCAGCGGTACACTTCTTTTTCCTCATCTGCCAGAATAAAGATCTGATCCAGTTCCTGCTCGATCGATGTCACGCAGCGCGGATTTTTGCACTTGATGACATTTTTGACCTGCTTCGGAAGCTTCAGTTCCTTTTTCTCTACGATCCGGTCACCCTTAATCACGTTTACCGTAATATTATGATCGATAAAACCGAGAATATCCAGATCCAGCGCTTCAATCGGACATTCCACTTTGATAATATCTTTCTTGCCCATTTTATTACTTTTTGCATTCTTGATAATGGCAACGGAACAATCCAGCTTGTCCAGCTTCAGATCATGATAAATCTGAAGACTCATTCCCGCCTGGATATGATCCAGTACAAAGCCTCGTGAATTCCACTAATATTCAGCATCTTTACTCCACCTCGATTCCCAGTAATGTCAGGATCAGTGCCATACGGACGTATACACCATTCTGTACCTGTGTAAAATAAGCCGCACGCGGATCATCATCCACTTCAACGGAAATTTCATTGACACGAGGCAGTGGATGCAGCACGATCATGTCATCCTTCGCAAGTTCCATCTTTCTTTGGTCAGAATGTAGAAATCTTTCAGACGGATATAATCTTCTTCGTTGAAGAAACGTTCTCTCTGTACTCTTGTCATATAAAGAACATCCAGCTGGCTCATGGCATCTTCTAAACGCTCCACTTCCTCAAACTCCACATGATTTGCCTGAAGCACATCCTCCCGGATGTAATCCGGAATCTTTAACTCTTCCGGGGAAATCAGGATAAACTTCACGTTTTCATAACGGATCAGTGCATTGATCAGGGAATGAACGGTTCGTCCGAATTTCAGATCCCCGCACAGACCAATCGTAATATTCCCCAGTCTTCCTTTCAGGGAACGAATGGTCATAAGATCAGTTAACGTCTGGGTTGGATGCTGATGTCCACCATCACCTGCATTGATTACAGGGATACGGGACTTCTGGGATGCAACGAGTGCCGCGCCTTCTTTCGGATGCCGCATTGCACAGATATCTGCATAACAGGAAATAACTCGAATCGTATCAGAAATGCTCTCGCCTTTGGATGCCGATGAAGATCAGCACTCGCGAAACCTAAAACAGAACCACCGAGATTTAACATGGCAGCTTCGAAACTTAATCGTGTTCTTGTGCTCGGTTCATAAAAACAGGTTGCCAGTTTTTTGCCATCACAGGCATGTGCATATTTCTTTGGATGCTTCTCAATGTCGCTCGCCAGATCCAACAGCTGATCCAGTTCCTCTACGGAGAAGTCTAAAGGACTCATTAAATGCCGCATTTTTATCCTCCTTCAGCTTAACGCATTTTTACTATCATATAATAAACTGCGGCTATTTTCAAGGCTAATATAGCAGCTATATAAAATTAACATGGACGACAGCAGAAACACAATGCCTGCGCACACAGCAGACTCATGCAGAAATTGCTGTAATTTCCATAAGGACGCTCATACTCGCTCCCCCATATTGGTATACCAGGTTCCGCCATATTCAAGATGCTGCTGGAACTGCCGGTACTCCATATTGCTCGGCTCAAGTTCCACCGCACGGCGGATATGCTCAATCGCCGTTGCACTGTTTCCCACGCCTTCATTTGCCACCGCACTGTAATAGTACCACTGTCCGGCACGCTCGGAAAATGGAATCGAACTTAACACATTGAGTGCTTCCGGATAACACTGATTCTGAATATAATTAAGTGCCGCCTGTAATTTTGGAGAAGTCGCACGGCTCTGGGAACGGTAGGTTCCATTTCCATAATAATACTGTCCGCTGAACCCTCCAAACGGCCCCTGTCCATAGCTTCCTGTGCCTGCCGATCTGCCATCTGCAGAGCCCGCACCATAACTGTAGCTTCCGGAAGTTCCCTGCTGTTTTTCCTTCATAATCAGATCATAGGCCTGCTGCACCTGTTTGAAACGTTCTTCCGCCTGATCTTTGTTCGGATTGTTGACATTTGCATCCGGATGATACTTCCGGCTCAATGTACGGTATGCTTTCTTTATCTCTTCATCCGAAGCGCTACGCTGACGCCGAGCACCTGATATGGATCTGTCATGATTTCTTCCTCTTTTTCTTCAACTGAATGTATTCATACTTGGACCATACACCGGAATACAGAATATTCCGCAGAATATCCGCGTGAAGCAGAATCGGCAGGCGTTCAAAAGACTTCGCGCATTCCGAAATCATGCTGGTCATCATCAGACGGCACAACGTCTCATACTCCTGCTCATCTTCTGTATCCAGATACCGGAGCGGGTTGTAACTGTCTTTTTTTTCATCTTTATCCCGGTCCTCGTAGGCATCCATCAGGTAGATAAATTTGCCCAGATAAAATCCAAGTGTTTTCAATTCATCATACCACTCGTCCTGCTTCCATGCAAATATTTCTCCGAGCATCTCGCCTGTCAGCCCTGCCACAAGATCAATATTCGTCTGTTTTTCCGCCTCATAAGCTGCCAGTTTCTCCATATACTGCTCAATGGCATTGGTCTGCCGCGGATAATTTATTTTGATCCGCTGATAATCTTTCTCAAACATTGAGGCAATGGTTTTCTTCGTGTAATTATGGTCATCTTTCCAGTCATCCACCAGATTGTAATATGCCAGAAGAACGTTCATCTGTGCGCATAACTCTGAATATCGTTTTCCCGCAGCTGCCGTTTTTTCATCGGATGCATCATACAGGTAAATTCACCAGTCTGCGTGTCCGGCTCATACAGACCGGTCAGCAGAACGACCAGAATGTCATATCATAATTCAAGTGCCTGTCCTTTTTCCCACAGAACTCTTTTAATTTCCGGCAAAGTCCACAATAATACGACTGATATATTTTTTTATTTTCTTCCGACAGCTGTGCGCCGTTTACATTAATATATCCGAACATACTGCCTCCGATTTAGGTTCTGCGAATAAATTTTTCCCTGCATTTCGGGCAGGTAATCTCTATCTTTCCATGTCCCTCGGCACACGGACTTCCTGTTTACACATCGGGCACTTGAAAAAGCGGTAATCCCTTGCCTGTCCCATGCGTTTTTTAAACCGGTTCCACGATACGGTGCGGTTATAACGAAAATTCAAATACTTCTGGTTTTCTTCATAACGTTTGGATGTATTTCTTGAAAATACCCGGAAATACATATAAATCATTAAATCAGCGCTACAAAGGAAAACAGCCGATGCGTGTAAACATACCGACAAGCAAAAGAATCAGAACAAGCCAGGACTGCATCCGTGCCAGTTCATCCATGCCATTTCTTCCCTGCATAAAACGATACAATTTGTCTCTCATACAATTCCTCTTTTCTGTGTTTCGTCGATATTTTTCGTGTCTTATATTAGTTATATATCATGGGAAATCATATCGTCAAGCAACGTATTTTCTTTTCATACACTTTTCATAAAGTGTTTAGAAATCCGGGAAATTTATAATGGTATAGACGTGAAAAATGAAAATTTCCAAAGAATACTGCTGATATTTACGGAAAACATCTTAAGAAGAAGGAACGATAAGCCGGGTTATGTCGTTGGGTGATCATCTATCTAGTACGATTGTTGCCAACCGTCTCAAGCGACCTACCTAAAGCTGGCGGGCCACGTCAGCGCTTTGTTTCGGTCTTGCTTCGAATGGGGTTTACATGTGCCCTCCCTGTTACCAGTGAGGCGGTAGTCTCTTACACTGCCATTCCACCCTTACTATAGGAGGTGCATCTGTGATGCATCTCTTATAGCGGTATATTTCTGTTGCACTGTCCTTAGAGTTTCCTCCACCGGCCGTTAACCGGCATCCTGCCCTGTGAAGCCCGGACTTTCCTCACCTGCGTCTTTCGACACCTGCAGCCGCGATCACCTGTCCTCCATCTTAAGATGCTTTTCCACTATAACACAGTTTCCAGTAAGGTTCAAGCCGTAAAGTTTACCGTGTTTTTATACATTAAAACAACTTCCTCCGACAAATTCCCGCACCAGAGAACTCTGTGCAATTCCTTCCGTCGGAAGCGGCAGAAAATAGTCCAAAAACTTAAGCAGACGCTTCGCTTCCAGATATTCTGCACTGTCACGCGGAATCTGAAACAGAAGCGGTTCCGCATATACTTTAAGCACCGCAACCTCATACAGTAAAGCGGAATTAAACATGACATCCGCACTGTCCTGAAACGGGAAAATATTTTTTTCTTCTCCCCTTCGCACAGATTTCCACATCGCAATCGTCTCCTGTGCCGTCGTTCCACGGGTTCTGGCATCTCTCACGATCCGGCGTAACAGACGGCAGTCCGTCGTGGACAGCGGATTGTGTTCATCAATATTCAACTGTGTCAGCGCAGAAATATAAATCTTAAATTTACTTTCTGCGGGAAGTGTATACGACAGCTTATCGTTCAGACCATGAATTCCCTCTATGACAAGAATATCATTTTCTTTAAGCTGCAGGGTCCTGCCACGGTATTCCCTCTTTCCCGTCTTGAAATTGAAAGAAGGCATATCTACTTTCTCCCTGCCAGAAGCCGGGTCATATCTTCATTAAACTGTCTGACATCCAGTGCCTCCAGACATTCAAAATCAAGATTTCCGTCTGCATCCCTCGGACACCGCTCCCTGTCATCATAATAATCATCCAGACTGATCGGATGCGGTTTTCTTCCCTTTGCCAGAAGCTGAATCGACAGGCGGTTGGAAAATGTCGTCTTTCCGGAAGAAGACGGACCTGCAATCATGACAAATTTAATTCCTTTTTTTGCTGCAATCTGTGCTGCCAGGGAACCGATCCGTTCCTCCATCAATGCTTCCTGAAGCAGAATAATCTGTTCGCCCCTGCCGGATGCGATTGCATCATTGAGCGCACCGATCGTTCCAACGTCCAGCATACGGCTCCAGCTGCGTGATTCTTTTAATGTGTGGTACAGTTTATTGGAGGTATGAAGCGGTTCCACTTCATCTCCCTTTTTATTTGGGAACAAAAGAACAAAGCCGTCTTCATATAACTCCAGATCAAACACTCCGAGGTATCCCGTGGATGGAACCATATAACCGTAATAATAGTCCTGATGTCCGTCCAGCTCATAAATATTGACACGCGAACTTCTGCGATAATGTAAAAGCCGCTCTTTGTCCTTCATTCCCTTATCATGAAACAGCTGTTCCGCATCTTCTGTTTTTACACTGCATTTCTTGATCGGTAAATCGGCCTCTACCAGACGCTGCATCTCTGCACGCAGTGCCTGCACGGCTGCTGCATCATTTGCAGTTCCATGCAGTTCACAGTAATAACTTTCTCCCAGAGAATAATATACTCTGATTTTTACCTGATCCTTCCACAGATTTTCTACCGCCTTCTGCAATAAAAGCGTCATACTTCTGCGATAGGTGCGTTTGCCGTCCTGTCCGTCATCGTCAGAAACGAAATTTTACCGGGTGCCTTCACCACTTTGAAAGTTCCCGCAGTTTTTCATCTACACATGCCAGTACAATCCTGTCACTGTAATTTTTCTGATATTGTTTTGCAATCTGTTCCAGTTTTGTCTGCTCCGGAATCAGAACCAGTTCGGTTTTCCCCGGCGCAGTCTCCAATGTGATCTCAAATTCCTGCACTTTTTATCGCCCCCAAAATCGTATACGCAGATTCATTCTGCTGTAATTTTTCCTGCACTTCTGCAATACGTCGTATGATCTGTTCCGATTCTTTCTGTGCTTCAAGCGTCTGCAGAATCTGTGTCAGCTGTCCATGCTGACGCACCAAAACCGGCGCAGTACCGGATTTCCGTTTCTCAGAAGAAGCGGTACCGTAAATATCACAGATGCAATTGTCTGATCGTTCAACCGGTTCCACGTTTCATCCTGCTCCGTTTTTACGGCACGCATCATCGGATAATATTTTCCTTCTTCACAGACCATATCTTCATCTTCAATTTTATACTGATGCTGGCGCAGATATTCCCGGACCTTATGTATTTCAGACTGTGGCTGCAAATCAGTTCTTTCGCTGTACTGCAGACGGATTCCCCTTCCGTCAGAATATGCAGAATCAGTTCTCCACCCATTCCTGCAATCAGAATGGAATCCGCTTCATTTGGAAGCAGTGCCTCTGCCCCGTCCGAAAGCCTGGTCTGTATATATTCCTCCAGCCTGGCTGCCCGGATATGTTCCTGTGCCCGGGCAAGCGGTCCCTCATTAATATCCATTGCAATGGCTCCCTTTATTTTCTGCCTCTGTACCAGTGCAATCGGCACATACGCATGGTCTGTTCCGATATCCGCAAGGATACCGCCGGTTGTAACCATGGAAGCCACTGCTTTCATTCTCCTCGATAATTTCATCATGTTACTCTAAATAATCCTTTAACTTACGACTTCTGCTGGGATGGCGAAGCTTACGGAGCGCTTTTGCCTCAATCTGACGGATTCGTTCTCTGGTTACATTGAACTCTTTTCCGACTTCCTCAAGGGTTCTCGCCCTTCCATCCTCCAGACCAAAGCGAAGCGTCAGCACTTTCTGCTCCCGCTCGGTCAGTGTTCCGAGTACCTCTTCCAGCTGTTCCTTAAGCAGCGTAAAAGTTGCAGCATCTGCCGGTACCGGTACATTATCATCTTTAATAAAATCGCCCAGATGGGAATCTTCCTCTTCTCCGATTGGTGTTTCCAAAGATACCGGTTCCTGTGAAATCTTTAAGATTTCCCGCACACGTTCCACCGGCATCTTCATCTCTTCCGCGATTTCTTCCGGCGTAGGTTCCCGCCCGAGTTCCTGCAGCAGCTGTCTGCTGACACGAATGAGCTTGTTGATCGTTTCCACCATGTGCACCGGAATACGGATGGTTCTTGCCTGATCCGCAATTGCACGGGTAATTGCCTGCCGGATCCACCATGTTGCATAAGTGGAGAACTTATATCCTTTGCGGTAATCAAATTTTTCTACCGCCTTGATCAGTCCCAAATTTCCTTCCTGAATCAGGTCTAAAAACAGCATGCCCCTGCCCACATAGCGCTTGGCAATGCTGACTACCAGACGAAGATTTGCCTCCGCCAGACGTTTTTTGGCATCTGATCCACGGTCGACATCCAGTTGCAATGCTTTGATCTCCGCCTGTATTTCTTCTTTTTCCTGTTCATCACCGGTTTCTGCCAGACGCTCTTTGAGCAGTGGAATTTTTTCAACTGCCACACTTCCGGCCTCCATCTTCTGTGCCAGCTCAATTTCTTCGTCTGCAGACAGCAGCGGCACTTTGCCGATTTCCTTTAAGTACATGCGTACCGGATCCTCGACACTTACGCCCTCCGGAACCGAAAGATCAATCTTTTCTACTTCTACCTCGTCTTCGTCATCCAGAATGATATCATCATCCTCATCATCCCCGTCACTGATCCTGAGGACATCTACTTTATTTGCTTCCAGGAAATCCAGAACCTTCTCCATCTTTTCTTCGTCAAGATTCATATCCCTGAAAAAATCGCTGATCTCCTGATACTCCAGAATGTTCCGTTTCTTTTTTCCCAGTTCCAGCAGACTTTTCAGTTTTTCTCTGAACTTTGCCTTTGTTTCTTCCGTTTCCACTGCTGCATTCTCTTCTTTTTTCTTTGCCATGTCGTTTCGTCCTCTCAGGTTACTTTCTATTTTGTCCCTAATCAATAGAAATATGCGTTTTCTTCAGCTTCTCCAATTCCTTCTGTTCATTGATCAGCTGCATAACGACCGTCAGATCATTCGGATCTGACTGCCGGCTTCGAACATCAATACTGTTTTCCTTGATTCTCTCAATTGTTTCCTTTAATGCTTTTTCTTTGTCCTGTTTTGTCTCTACTTTCATGAATTTTTGCATTAAAAAGCCCCGCAATTTCTTTTTGTTCTTCCTCCTCCTGAAACCGGCTGATAATCTTTGCCGGATTCACCTGTCCGCTCTCCCATACTGGGTGAACAGCTCCTGTGCCGCTTTGCGATACAGCGGTTCCGTGAAATCTTCCTCCGTGATCCATCCTTTGATGCTGTCAAAAAGCCGCGTATCCTCGATCAGCCAGGTCAGAAGCAGCTTCTGTGACTGTTTCATGCCATCTTCTTTCTTTTTTTCATGGATACCGCTCTTTAACGGAGCCGCCTTTGTAATCCCGCTCCCTGCCATTGCCAGATTATTCACAAGCTTCCGCAGATCCTCAAAGCCAATCCTGTACTTATCAGCGACCGCTGGATATAATTGTTGCGCTCAAGCTCCTCCGGAAAGGCTAAAAGCCGCCGCGCCGTCTCATTATAAAATGCCGTCTTGGACTCCGGATCATTCATATCATAATTCTGCTCCAGCATACGGATTTCAAACAGAAAACTGTTTTCCGCCTGATCAATCCGCTTCTGATATTCTTCGGCCCCAAGTGCTTTGATAAATTCATCCGGATCTTTGTACGGCTGCATGTTTATGACTTTCGTGATAATTCCAACTTCTTTTAAAATCGGAATTGCACGGAGTGCCGCCTTTACCCCAGCCCCATCACTGTCATATGTCAGATACACTTCTTTGGTGTAGCGTTTCAGCAGACTGGCATGTCCACTGGTAAGCGATGTGCCAAGAGAGGCCACCGCATTGTCAAAGCCTGCCTGGTGCAGTGCAATGACATCCATATATCCCTCACATAAAAGCAGCTGCGGTTTTCTGGTTGTCCTTGCAATATTTAATCCATACAGATTCCGGCTCTTGTCAAAAATCTTCGTCTCCGGCGAATTCAGATACTTCGGTTCCCCTTCGCCCATGACACGCCCTCCAAATCCGATCACCCGGTTATGTACATCCATGATCGGAAACATGGCACGATTCCAGAATTTGTCATGGCCTCCGCGCACCTCATCGATGGAGACAAGCCCCGACTCTTTCAGCAGCGCATCGTCATATCCCACATGTCTTAAATAGCGATAGAGATCATCGCTGTACTGATCCGAATAGCCCAGGCCAAATTTGCGCATCGTTTCATCCGACAGCTCCCGCTTACGGAAATACGCATATGCTTTTTCCCCTCTCGGGCTGCGCAGAAGTTTATAAAAATACTTTGCGGCTTCTTTGTTAATCTCCAGCAGCTTCGTGCGCTTGTCCGCCTCACGTTTCTGTGCACCTGTCATCTCCTGCTTGGGAAGTTCAATTCCCGCACGATCGGCAAGTACCTGCATCGCTTCGGTAAAAGTATAATTCTCATACTGCATCAGAAATGTAAAAACATTGCCTCCCGCTCCACATCCAAAGCAGTAATACATCTGTTTATTCGGAGAAACGGAAAATGATCCCGTCTTCTCATTATGAAAGGGGCATAACCCAAAATATGTACTTCCTTTTTTCTGCAGACGCACATACCGCCGATCACATCCACAATGTCATTGCGGGAACGTACCTCCTCAATCAGATCATCTGAAAATACGGCGTGGAAATCCCCTCCTTTCTCTAGTCATCAATATCCATCCACTTTCCATGCTGCGGCATAAATTTCTTTAAATTTGGTAATCGCATACTTATCTGTCATACCGGAAATATAGTCACAGACGATGCGCCCTTTGTCTTCACCCTCATCCAGCATTTTTAATAACTTTGCCGGCAGCTGCTCGATATGGTCCATATAAAAATAATACATCTGTTCCAGCATGGCCTTAGCTTTTACTTCCTCGCCTTTTGCGACCGGATTCCGGTATACATGTTCAAACATGAACAAGCGCAGATCCCGCAGCGCCTCCGCGGTCTCATCCGACATAATGATATCGTCTCTTCCCATACTGTTGCTGATGATATCGTGGATCAGGTGATCCAGGCGCTCTCTCGTGGTAAATCCCAGCGTACGACGCAGTTCCACGGGAATATCTTCCTCATCCAGAATCATTGCACGGATCGCATCGTCAATATCGGAATTGAC
>ENA-OQAS01000307-OQAS01000307.1-human-gut-metagenome-genome-assembly--contig:-NODE-307-length-25799-cov-2.902423_pt1 | contig 25799 bp, 34 predicted proteins | sample MGYA00242733_ERZ504523 | MGnify/ENA primary metagenome ERZ504523 (study PRJEB26092, sample SAMD00036239) | human gut metagenome | host: Homo sapiens | study: EMG produced TPA metagenomics assembly of...
AATATTTAATTACTCGATAACTGTAGCAACACGTCCAGATCCTACTGTACGTCCACCCTCACGGATAGCGAATGTAAGACCCTGCTCCATAGCTACTGGGTGAATTAACTCGATAGTCATCTCGATGTTATCACCAGGCATGCACATCTCTGTACCAGCTGGTAAGTTACATACACCAGTTACGTCTGTTGTTCTGAAGTAGAACTGTGGACGGTAGTTGTTGAAGAATGGAGTATGACGACCACCCTCATCTTTTGTTAATACGTAAACCTGAGCTGTAAATTTACGATGGCATGTAACTGTACCTGGTTTAGCAAGAACCTGACCACGAACGATCTGATCACGGTTGATACCACGAAGTAATGCACCGATGTTATCACCAGCCTGAGCCTCGTCTAACTGTTTACGGAACATCTCGATACCAGTTACAACTGTTGTCTGAACTTCCTCTTTAACACCAAGGATCTCAAGGTTATCATTTAAGTGTAATGTACCTCTCTCAACACGTCCGGTAGCAACTGTACCACGACCTGTGATTGTGAATACGTCCTCAACTGGCATTAAGAATGGTTTATCTGTATCACGCTGTGGATCCGGGATGTACTCATCAACAGTATCCATTAACTCCATGATCTTGTCTCCCCACTCGCCGTTTGGATCTTCAAGAGCTTTTAAAGCAGAACCTTTGATGATCGGGCATCCTTCGAAGCCGTACTCTTCAAGCTGCTCTGTAACTTCCATCTCTACTAACTCGATTAACTCTGGGTCGTCTACCATATCGCATTGTTTAAGAAAACAACGATGTAAGGTACACCTACCTGACGGGATAATAAGATGTGCTCTTTTGTCTGAGCCATAACACCATCAGTAGCAGCAACAACGAGGATAGCACCATCCATCTGAGCAGCACCAGTGATCATGTTCTTAACGTAATCGGCATGACCTGGGCAGTCAACGTGTGCGTAATGTCTCTTCTCTGTCTCATACTCGATGTGAGCAGTAGAAATTGTGATACCACGCTCTCTCTCTTCTGGAGCTTTATCGATGTTATCGAAATCTGTAGCTGTGTTACCAGCAACTCTTGCAGCTAATACTTTAGAGATAGCAGCTGTTAAAGTTGTTTTACCATGGTCAACGTGTCCAATGGTACCGATATTACAATGTGGTTTTGTTCTTTCAAACTTAGCTTTTGCCATTTTTGAATATCCTCCTTAAAATGATGCCCTATGGGCTATAGTTGTTATTTTCAATAACTCGGCTAACTCTGATTATATAAAATAATCATTGGTTTTTCAAGCTATTTCTATCGGATTTCCTATAAAATATAGGAATCGGATGTTTTAATTTCAGTAAAAGCAGTCAACCAATTATTTGGATTTATCTGCTAATACCTTTTCCGCAGGAAAAGCAGGTAACCGATTATTTAGATTTGTCTGCTAATACCTTTTCCTGTACATTCTTTGGTACTGGCTCATATTTCTCGAAGAACATAGAGTAGTTACCACGTCCCTGTGTCTTAGAACGTAAGTCTGTTGAGTATCCGAACATCTCAGCAAGTGGTACATAAGCGTGTACAATCTTACCGCCGCCCAGATCATCCATACCTTCGATACGTCCACGACGGGAGTTAACGTCACCGATAACATCTCCCATGTATCTTCCGGCATAGTAATCTCAACTTCATGATAGGCTCAAGTAATACTGGAGCTGCCTTAGCCATAGCTTCCTTGAAACACATAGATCCGGCAATGTGGAATGCCATCTCAGAAGAATCGACTTCATGGTAAGATCCGTCATATACGGTAGCATGGATACCTACAACAGGGAATCCGCCAAGGGAACCAGCCTTTGTAGCTTCCTCAATACCTTCACCGATTGCTGGGATGTATTCCTTCGGAATAGCACCACCGACAACCTCGGAATCGAACTTGAACAGTTCTTCTCCGTTGGCATCCATCGGCTCGAAACGTACCTTACAATGTCCGTACTGTCCACGACCACCGGACTGCTTAGCGTACTTGTATTCCTGATCAACAGCCTTTGTAAATGTCTCTTTGTATGCTACCTGAGGAGCACCTACGTTTGCTTCCACCTTGAACTCACGGAGCAGACGGTCAACGATGATCTCCAGATGTAACTCACCCATTCCGGCAATGATTGTCTGACCAGTTTCCTGATCTGTATGTGCACGGAATGTAGGATCTTCTTCAGCAAGTTTTGCTAATGCTTCACCTAACTTGCCCTGTCCAGCTTTTGTTTTAGGCTCAATTGCGAGCTCGATAACTGGCTCTGGGAATTCCATAGACTCAAGGATAACCGGATGCTGCTCATCACAGATGGTATCACCGGTAGTAGTGAACTTAAATCCAACTGCTGCTGCGATATCACCGGAGTAAACAATGTCTAACTCCTGTCTCTTGTTTGCATGCATCTGAAGAATACGTCCAACACGTTCCTTCTTATCCTTTGTTGCATTTAACACGTAAGAACCAGACTTACATGTTCCGGAATAAACACGGAAGTAAGCAAGTTTCCTACGAATGGATCTGCCATAATCTTGAATGCAAGAGCTGCGAAAGGCTCATCATCAGATGAATGTCTCTCGATCTCGTTGCCATCCAGATCAACACCCTTGATTGCAGGGATGTCTGTTGGAGCTGGCATATATTCGATAATACATCCAGTAACTTCTGAACACCCTTGTTTCTGTATGCAGAACCACAGCAAACAGGCACTGCCGTACACTCACATGTTCCTTACGAAGAACCTTCTTCATATCATCAACGGATGCTCTTCGCCCTCAAGGTACTGCATCATTAAATCGTCATCTAACTCACAGATCTTCTCAATGAGTTCTGTACGATACTCTGCTGCCTGATCAGCCATATCTCCAAGATCATCTGTAACAGTGATGTTATCACCCTTCTCATCGTTGTAGATATATGCTTTCATCTCGAACAGATCAATGATTCCCTTGAAATCATCTTCTTTACCGATTGGTAACTGAAGAACGATTGCGTTCTTTCCTAATCTCTCACGGATCTGATCTACAGCTCCGTAAAAGTTTGCACCTAAGATATCCATCTTATTGATGAATGCCATACGAGGTACATTGTAGGTATCAGCCTGACGCCATACGTTCTCTGACTGAGGCTCAACACCACCCTTTGCACAGAAGACACCAAGGCGCGTCCAATACACGGAGTGAACGCTCAACCTCTACTGTAAAGTCTACGTGTCCAGGAGTATCGATAATGTTGATACGATGCTCAAGAGCGCCCTTTTTCGGCTTTGTGAACTCTTCTTCTGTCCAGTGACATGTTGTAGCGGCTGAAGTAATTGTGATACCTCTTTCCTGCTCCTGCTCCATCCAGTCCATGGTAGCAGTACCTTCATGAGTATCACCGATTTTATAGTTAACACCAGTATAATACAGAATACGCTCTGTTAATGTTGTCTTACCAGCATCGATATGAGCCATAATTCCGATATTTCTGGTTCTCTCAAGTGGATATTCTCTTCCAGCCAAGGTTTTTTCCTCCTATTAGATTTCCAATTAGAATCTGTAATGTGCGAAGGCCTTGTTTGCCTCTGCCATCTTGTGCATATCTTCTTTTCTCTTAACTGCTGCACCAGTATTGTTTGCAGCATCCATGATCTCGTTTGCCAGTCTCTCTTCCTGAGTCTTCTCACCTCTAGCACGTGAGAAAGTTGTTAACCAACGAAGAGCTAATGCCTGACGACGATCCGGGCGAACCTCGATAGGTACCTGATAGGTAGCTCCACCGATACGTCTTGCCTTAACTTCAAGAGCTGGCATAACGTTGTTCATAGCCTCCTCGAATACCTCGATTGCTGGCTTTCCTGTCTTCTCTTCTACTTTAGCAAAAGCGCCGTATACGATCTTCTGTGCAACACCTTTCTTACCATCTAACATAATGTTGTTGATAAGCTTGGTAACCACTTTGTTGTTGTATAACGGATCTGCTAATACGTCTCTTTTCTGAGTATGTCCTTTACGTGGCACGTTACTTCCCTCCTTAATCATTTTTAATTAATTCAACGGTACTCACATGTGTCTCTCTAATGTGTTCGTGCGGGCTATATAATGAGTAGGTTATATCCGGTAGCGGATACAACAATAATCCCAACACTAAACCTATTTAGCTCTGTTTGTGACCCATTGTCTGCCAAATAATCTGTTTATTATTTAGCTGCCTTTGGTTTCTTAGCGCCGTACTTAGAACGGGCCTGCTTTCTGTTCGCAACACCAGCGGTATCTAATGTACCACGGATGATATGGTAACGTGTACCAGGTAAATCCTTAACACGACCACCACGGATCAGAACAACACTATGCTCCTGTAAGTTGTGTCCTTCACCTGGGATATAAGATGTTACTTCGATTCCGTTGGAAAGACGAACTCTGGCGATCTTACGAAGAGCTGAGTTAGGCTTCTTAGGAGTTGCTGTCTTAACAGCAGTACAAACACCTCTCTTCTGTGGAGAAGAAGTATTGATTGGCTTCTTCTGCAGAGAGTTAAAGCTTCTCTGAAGTGCAGGTGCTGTAGACTTCTTTACAGTAGTCTGACGTCCTTTTCTTACTAACTGGTTAAATGTTGGCATTATTTTCACCTCCTGTATTATTCTTCAAGCATGCATCATACCACAATGCACGCTAAAATATTATATAAATTTCTGTTGTGCTTGTCAACCCACTTTTAAAAAATACATGAAAAAGAGGGAGATTTGCTCTCCCTCTTTTGTATCTTCACAGATTCTATTATCTGTGCTGTAATTTATTCTTCCGATGAATCCTCATCAGTTCCGGAAACGGCTGACAGATCTGTTCCATCCGGAACGGTTACTGTCGGGATCATTTCCTCTTCTTCATCCATAGTGAAATCTTCCAGATCGTCAAATGAGAACTCTTCTTCTTCGTTCACATCACTGTCCAGTTTGATATTGCGGTATCTCTTCATACCGGTACCTGCCGGAATCAGCTTACCGATGATAACGTTCTCTTTCATACCGATCAACGGATCAATCTTGCCCTTGATTGCTGCTTCCGTAAGAACCTTCGTGGTCTCCTGGAAGGATGCAGCTGACAGGAATGAATTTGTTGCAAGGGATGCTTTTGTGATACCAAGTAATACCTGGGAACCAACTGCCTGTTCCTTGCCTTCTTCCTCAAGCTTTTCGTTCAGTTCAAGGAAATCAAGAGAATCTACCATGCTGCCCGGAAGAAGATCGGAATCTCCATTCTCTTCTACGCGGATCTTCTGTAACATCTGTCGAACGATAACCTCAATATGCTTATCGTTGATTTCTACACCCTGCAGACGATATACACGCTGTACTTCACGAAGCATGTAATCCTGTACGGCACGCACACCTTTGATTTTTAAGATATCATGTGGATTTACAGAACCTTCGGTCAGTTCATCACCGGCTTCAAGTACGGCACCATCCATGATCTTAATACGTGATCCATAAGGAATCAGGTAAGTCTTTGTATCCCCGGATTCCGGATCTGTAACGATGACTTCACGCTTCTTCTTGGTATCCTTAATGGTAGCAACACCGCCGAACTCTGTAATAATTGCAAGTCCCTTTGGCTTACGTGCCTCGAAAATTTCCTCTACACGAGGAAGACCCTGTGTAATATCGTTACCGGCTACACCACCGGTATGGAATGTTCTCATGGTAAGCTGTGTACCAGGCTCACCGATGGACTGTGCGGCGATAATACCAATTGCTTCACCAACCTGTACCGCCTGACCGGTTGCCATGTTGGCACCGTAACATTTCGCACAGACTCCCATGTGGGAACGGCAGGTAAGAATAGTACGGATCTTCACACTGGTGATCGGATTTCCGTTCTCATCAACACCCTTATTCACAACATCCGCTGCACGGCGAGGTGTAATCATATGGTTTGCTTTAACAATAACGTTTCCGTCTTTGTCACAGATTGTCTCACAGGAGAAACGTCCGGTAATACGTTCTTCCAGACTTTCGATTTCCTCCTTGCCTTCCATAAATGCCTTAACGATCATTCCCGGAATCTCACGGTTTGTTCCTGCACAACAGTCAGACTCACGAACGATCATATGCTGGGATACATCAACCAGACGTCTGGTCAGGTATCCGGAATCGGCCGTACGAAGTGCGGTATCGGACAGACCTTTACGTGCTCCATGCGCTGACATGAAGTACTCCAGTACGTCCAGACCTTCACGGAAGTTTGACTTGATTGGCAGCTCAATGGTTCTACCAGTTGTATCGGCCATCAATCCACGCATACCGGCCAGCTGCTTGATCTGTTTATCAGAACCACGGGCTCCGGAATCGGCCATCATGAAGATGTTGTTGTACTTGTCAAGTCCGGTAAGAAGTGCTGTTGTCAGCTCATCATCCGTCTCTTTCCAGGTCTCTACAACTTCCTTATAACGCTCTTCTTCTGTGATAAGACCACGCTTATACTGACGTGTGATCCGGTCTACCGTATTCTGCGCCTGCTCGATCATTTGTGGCTTCTGTGGTGGCACTGTCATATCGGAAATTGATACGGTCATGGCAGCTCTTGTGGAATATCCATAACCCATTGCCTTGACATCATCCAGTACTTCGGCAGTCTTTGTCGCACCATGAATATTAATAACCTTCTCCAGAATCTGTTTGATCTGTTTCTTTCCAACATGGAAATCAATTTCCAGCTTCAAAGCATTCTCCGGGATACTGCGGTCTACAAATCCCAGATCCTGCGGAATGATCTCATTGAAAATCAGAAGACCAAGTGTTGTCTTGATAAATCCGGATACTTCTGTTCCGTCAGCCATAGTTGCCTTACGGTATACATAAATATTCTGATGAAGTGTAATCTCTCCATTCTCATACGCAAGCAATGCCTGATTCATGCTTCCGTAATGATATCCGAACAGATCCATTGGCTTACATAATACCCGACGGTTATTGTCTGTTGTATCTTCAAACCAGATCAGATCATACAAGCCGATCTCACTCTTTCCTGTCTTCGGATCCGTGTGGTTGCTTTCTTTAATTCCTCAATATCGTTATACACTTTATCGGAAACAGCAACTGCATCTTTTTTATCCTTATAATCTGCCAGTTTGTGCATAGTCAGATAGTATACTCCGAGGACCATATCCTGGGAAGGAACGGCTACCGGACCACCATCAGACGGCTTCAGCAGGTTGTTTGGTGATAACAGCATAAAACGGCATTCTGCCTGAGCTTCTACGGACAGAGGAAGATGCACAGCCATTTGGTCACCGTCGAATCGGCGTTGAACGCGGTACATACCAGCGGATGAAGCTTAATTGCCTTACCTTCTACAAGGATTGGCTCAAATGCCTGAATACCAAGTCTGTGCAGTGTAGGGGCACGGTTTAACATAACCGGATGCTCTTTGATTACTTCTTCAAGCACATCCCATACCTCCGGCTGAAGTCTTTCTACCATTTTCTTGGCGCTCTTGATATTATGAGCAATTCCTTTAGCTGCCAGTTCTTTCATAACAAACGGCTTAAACAGCTCGATTGCCATCTCTTTTGGCAGACCACACTGATAGATCTTAAGTTTTGGCTCTACACAGATAACGGAACGTCCGGAGTAGTCAACTCGCTTTCCTAACAGGTTCTGACGGAACGTCCGCCCTTACCCTTTAACATATCAGACAGAGACTTCAGTGCTCTGTTTCCAGGACCGGTAACCGGACGTCCACGACGGCCATTATCGATCAGGGCATCAACCGCTTCCTGTAACATACGTTTCTCATTGCGCACGATAATATCCGGTGCACCGAGATCAAGCAGTCTTCTCAGACGGTTGTTACGGTTAATAATTCTACGATACAGATCATTCAGATCAGATGTTGCAAAACGACCACCATCCAGCTGAACCATTGGACGTAAATCCGGCGGAATAACCGGGATAACCGTCATGATCATCCACTCCGGCTTATTTCCGGACTCACGGAATGCTTCTACAACTTCCAGACGCTTGATAATACGTGCACGCTTCTGTCCCGTTGCATTCTCTAACTCTGCTTTCAGCTCTGCAGAATCTTTTTCCAGATCAATCGCAGCAAGCAGTTCATGGATGGCTTCTGCTCCCATGCCCACACGGAATGCACTTCCGTACTGCTCTCTTGCTTCCTGATATTCTGCCTCAGAAAGTACCTGCTTGTATGCAAGAGAAGTATCTCCTGCATCAAGCACAATATAAGAAGCGAAATAAAGCACACGCTCAAGTACACGCGGAGATAAATCAAGGATCAGACCCATACGGGATGGAATTCCCTTGAAATACCAGATATGGGAAACCGGAGCTGCCAGCTCAATATGTCCCATACGCTCTCTACGAACACTGGATTTTGTAATTTCTACACCACAGCGGTCGCAGACAACACCTTTATAACGAATCTTTTTATATTTACCACAATGACATTCCCAGTCTTTCTGCGGTCCAAAAATCTCACAGAAAAGACCATCCTTCTCAGGCTTTAAGGTTCTGTAATTGATTGTCTCCGGCTTTTTACTTCGCCATGAGACCACTCACGGATCTTCTCAGGTGATGCTAATCCAATCTGGATCGCATCAAACTGCATTGCCTGATTCATGTCCTTTTTATTTGTTTCTGGCATTTATGACACTCCTTCCCAATTACTCTTCATCATCAAGAACTTCTTCTGCGTCATCAAAGAGATCATCAGCATCGCCGAAATCTTCATCATCGTTATCATTTTCCGGTTCTACATTGACAAGCTCTTCATTCTCGGAATCGAACTCCTGCTTGGTAAATCCGTGTTTTTCAAACGACTCACTGTCTTCAAATGCATAATCTCTGTCATCTCTGTCATTTCCAATGATGGCATTGATATCGGTATTTCCGTACTCACTGGTTTCAATGAGTTCTACTTCATTTCTGTCTTCGTCAAGCACTTTGACATCCAGACCAAGAGACTGTAACTCTTTCAAAAGTACCTTGAAAGATTCCGGAACACCCGGCTCAGGGATATTCTCGCCTTTGATAATAGCCTCGTATGTCTTTACTCGTCCTACGACATCATCGGACTTAACAGTCAGGATCTCCTGCAGATATATGCAGCACCATAAGCTTCCAGTGCCCATACCTCCATCTCTCCGAATCGCTGACCACCGAACTGTGCTTTACCACCCAGCGGCTGCTGTGTAACTAAGGAGTAAGGACCTGTAGAACGTGCATGGATCTTATCATCAACCAGATGATGCAGTTTCAGATAATGCATGTGTCCGATTGTGACTTTTCCGTCGAAGTATTCTCCGGTACGTCCGTCACGCAGCTGAACCTTTCCGTCACGGGAAATCGGAACACCCTTCCACAGACTTCTGTGTGCACGATTCTCTGAAAGATAATCCATAACGTCCTCTCTCAGAGTATCTTTATACTTATCGTAGAAGTTTTCTTCTCCGTCTTCTGCTTCCTCTGCATCAAACGGCATGTTTACATAGTCATTTGCAAGTTCCAGTGTATCCTGGATATCAATCTCTTTTGCGCCATCGAATACCGGAGTCTCGATATTAAAGCCAAGTGCTTCGCAGCAAGGCTTAAGTGAATCTCCAGCACCTGTCCGATGTTCATTCGGGAAGGCACACCCAGAGGATTTAATACAATGTCAAGTGGACGGCCATTTGGAAGATATGGCATATCTTCTACAGGTAATACACGGGAAACGACACCCTTGTTACCATGACGTCCGGCCATCTTATCACCAACAGAAATCTTACGTTTCTGGGCAATGTAAATACGAACAGACTCATTTACACCAGGAGATAACTCATCGCCATCTTCTCTGGTAAATACTTTGGCATCTACAACAATACCATATGCACCGTGCGGCACTTTCAGGGAAGTGTCACGAACCTCACGCGCTTTTTCACCGAAGATTGCGCGAAGCAGTCTCTCTTCTGCGGTAAGCTCTGTCTCTCCCTTTGGTGTAACCTTTCCTACCAGAATGTCTCCGGCACGGACTTCGGCACCGACACGGATGATTCCGCGCTCGTCAAGATCCTTTAAGGCATCATCACCGACACCCGGTACATCTCTTGTGATCTCTTCCGGTCCGAGCTTTGTATCACGAGACTCTACTTCGTATTCCTCAATATGGACAGAAGTATATACATCATACTCTACCAGACGCTCACTCAAAAGAACGGCATCCTCGTAGTTATAACCTTCCCATGTCATGAAGCCGATCAGCGGGTTCTTTCCAAGTGCCAGCTCACCATTGGATGTAGATGGTCCATCAGCGATCACCTCACCCTTTGCTACTTTCTGTCCCTTGAACACGATTGGTCTCTGGTTGTAGCAGTTGGACTGGTTGCTTCGTGCAAACTTTGTCAGAATATATTCTCTGCGATTTCCGTCCTCCTCACGTACTACGATACGATTAGACTCAGAGCTCTCCACGATACCTGCTTCTTTTGCAAGTACACAGACACCGGAATCGACCGCTGTCTTTGTCTCCATACCGGTTCCTACTACAGGTGCCTCGGTGGTAAGAAGCGGCACTGCCTGACGCTGCATGTTAGATCCCATCAGTGCTCGGTTTGCATCATGTTCTGCAAGAACGGAATCAGTGCTGTAGCAACGGAGAACACCATCTTTGGAGATACGTCCATGTAATCGAATGCAGTCTTATCGTACTCCTGCGTTTCTTCACGGTAACGACCGGATACGGAATTACGAACAAAATGTCCATCCTCATCCAGTTTTTCGTTCGCCTGCGCTACATGGTAATTATCTTCCTCATCCGCAGTCATGTATACAACTTCGTCTGTAACACGAGGATTGTCTTTATCTGATTTATCAATCTTACGGTACGGAGCCTCAACAAATCCGTACTCGTTAATTCTTGCGTAGCATGCCAGAGAGTTGATCAGACCGATGTTTGGTCCTTCAGGCGTCTCAATCGGGCACATACGTCCATAATGGGAATAATGGACATCTCGTACTTCGAATCCGGCACGGTCTCTGGACAAACCGCCAGGTCCCAATGCAGAAAGACGTCTCTTATGTGTCAGCTCACCCAGTGGGTTGTTCTGATCCATAAACTGTGACAGCTGGGAAGATCCGAAGAACTCTTTTACCGCAGCCGTAACCGGTTTGATGTTGATCAGACTCTGTGGGGAAATCCCCTCAAGATCCTGAGTTGTCATGCGCTCACGAACCACTCTTTCCAGACGGGAAAGACCGATACGATACTGGTTCTGTAACAATTCACCGACAGCACGGATACGACGGTTTCCTAAGTGGTCAATATCATCATCTGTTCCGATGCCCCACTCCAGATGCATATTATAGTTGATGGATGCGAAGATATCCTCTTTTGTAATATGCTTTGGAATCAGGTCTGCAATATCTCTCTTAATTGCAGCGATACGCTCTTCCAATGTCTCGTTTTCTTCCATAATCTGCTGCAGAGCCGGATAATATACCAGTTCTGTAACACCAATAGCCTTCGGATCCTCAATTTCAGGAATCCAGCTTCTGATATCTACCATCATAGAAGAAAGAACTTTTACGTTACGTGTCTCTGTCTGAATCCAGAGTGCCGGAACTGCAGCATTCTGAATCTGATCTGCCAGATCACGGTCAACAGTTGTGCCTGCCTCTGCAATTACTTCTCCGGTAGAAGGATCCAGTACATCCTCTGCCAGAACCTGTCCGTTGATACGGTTCTTTAAAGCAAGCTTCTTATTAAATTTGTAACGTCCTACTTTTGCCAGGTCATATCTTCTCGGATCGAAGAACATGGCAGTGATCAGACTCTCCGCACTTTCTACGGAAAGCGGCTCACCCGGACGTATCTTTTATATAACTCTAATAAACCAGCCTCAAAACTTCCCTGTGGCTCACGCTCTGTGATCGCCGGGTCCTTCTGCAGGGATGCCAGAATCTTTGGCTCCTCGCCGAACATGTCAATGATCTGCTGGTTGGTACCTACACCAAGTGCACGAAGCAATACAGTAATCGGCACTTTACGGGTTCTATCTACTCTTACACTGAAAACGTCATTGGAGTCAGTCTCATACTCGAGCCATGCACCACGGTTCGGGATAACAGTACATGAATAAAGAGTTTTACCCACTTTATCATGAGCAATTCCGTAATAGATACCAGGGGAACGAACCAACTGGCTGACGATTACACGTTCTGCACCGTTGATAACGAACGTACCTGTCTCTGTCATAAGAGGAAGATCACCCATGAAAATTTCATGTTCGTTAATCTCATCTGTCTCTTTGTTATGAAGTCTAACCTTGACTTTCAAAGGTGCTGCATATGTCGCATCTCTCTCTTTGCATTCCGGGATTGTATATTTCACATCGTCTTCGCACAGTGTAAAATCGACGAAATCCAGACTCAGATGACCACTGTAATCCGTGATCGGGGAGATATCTGCAAATGCTTCTTTTAAACCTTCATCCAGGAACCACTGATAAGAATTCTTCTGGACTTCGATCAGGTTTGGCATCTGCAAAACCTCTTTCTGTCTTGAGTAACTCATACGCAAGCCTTTTCCAGCCTTGACTGGACGTATTCTGTTTTTCTCCATTGACGTTTCACCTCTCGTTTTTATTTCAATCTAGTTTTTCCTAAAAAAGAGCATGGAAATGCCTAGTGCACCACAATAGTGCAACTTATACTATACAACAAAATCAAGGGGAATGCAAGAATTATTTTTAAGAACTTTTTTCAGATAGAGAGAGGGGATACAGCTAAATAAAATAACCCAACAGAAATGCAAGCATCTCTGCCGGGTTATTATTGGTTTCTCGTCGCTTACGCACAGACTACTTTAATGTAACCTTTGCTCCTTCAGCTCAAGTTTAGCCTTAGCGTCTTCAGCAGATCGCCTTGTCAGCCTGCTCCTTGATTACCTTACGGTGCGCCATCAACAGCGTCCTTAGCTTCCTTCATGCCAAGACCTGTGATCTCACGAACAACCTTGATAACCTTAACCTTGTTCGGTCCAACTTCTGTTAACTCTACGTCGAACTCAGTCTTCTCTTCAGCTGCTGCTGCGTCTCCGCCTGCTGCTGCTACTACAACGCCTGCTGCTGCAGATACGCCGAACTCTTCTTCACATGCCTTTACAAGGTCATTTAACTCTAATACACTTAACTCTTTGATAGCATCGATAAACTCTGCTGTTGTTAACTTTGCCATGATTATTTCCTCCGTTATAATTTTATTTTTAATAATTATTCTGCTGCTGGTGCTTCCTCAGCCGGTGCTGCGTCTGCTGCTGCATCTGCTGCGCCACCCTTCTCTGCGATCTGATTAAGAACGCGAGCAAGATTTGTGATAGGTGACTGTAAGCTTCCAAGTAATTTGGAAAGAAGTACTTCTCTGCTTGGTACACTTGCGATCTGCTTCATTCCCTCTGCGTCATAGTATGTTCCTTCTACAACGCCGGCCTTGATCTCAAGGCTTGGAGCCTTCTTTGCGAACTCTGCCAGAACTCTGGCTGGAGCTGTAGCATCTTCTGTAGATACTGCAAATGCGTTAGGTCCTTCCAGGACATCCTTTAAGCTCTCGAACTCTGTTCCCTCGATTGCGCGGTTTACTAAAGTATTTTTGTATACTTTGTAAGTTACGCCAGCTTCTCTTAAATTTTTACGAAGCTGTGTATCCTCAGCAACTGTAAGTCCACGGTAGTCAACTACTACAAGTGACTGTGCGTCCTTAATTGTTTCAGAAATCTCCTGAACGATCGGCTGCTTTAATTCTACCTTTGCCACGATTCATTTACCTCCTTATTTTATTTCTTGCATATAGCGTGAGGTATAATAAAAACCCTCCGCCTTACAGCAGAGGGGTATCATTCTTTATGACGATTATCATCAAAAATTCCCTCGGTAGGTGGATTTCCCTTTACGCTGTCGCAATATGCGATAGCACCTTACTGTCTTCGGCAATATGCTTTGCTATTATAATATGTTCTTATGCGGATGTCAAGTGTTTTCCGCATTTTGCTTGTGTAAGTCTGATCATACATTTTATCATTTCATCAGGAACCGTTTCCGGTTCCCGACTTCTGATTTTTTTATTACTGAGCAATCTTTACAACGTTAAGCTTTACGCCAGGTCCCATTGTAGAAGTTAATACAGCACTCTTAATGTACTGACTTTAAGCTTGAAGCTTAGCCTTGTTGATTGCGCCCATAAGAGACTGGAAGTTGTCGTTCAACTGCTCACTTGTAAATGAAGCTTTTCCAACTGGCACGTGGATAATATTTGTCTTGTCCAAACGATACTCAATCTTACCGGCTTTGATGTCATTAACAGCTTTGGTAACATCCATGGTAACTGTACCAGCTTTTGGGTTTGGCATTAAGCCCTTCGGTCCAAGGACACGTCCCAGACGTCCTACAACACCCATCATATCCGGTGTAGCAACCACAACATCGAAGTCTAACCATCCCTCGTTCTGGATCTTCGGAATTAATTCCTCTCCTCCAACGAAGTCAGCTCCTGCTGCCTGTGCCTCGTCTACCTTGGTTCCCTTTGCGAAAACCAATACCTTAACGGTCTTACCTGTTCCGTGTGGCAGTACAACCGCACCACGGATCTGCTGCTCTGCGTGACGTCCATCACAGCCCGTTCTAAGATGAAGTTCGATTGTCTCATCAAATTTCGCTGTGGCATTCTTCTTTACGAGGTCGATTGCTTCAGCAACATCGTACTGAGCACTTCTATCGTATGCCTTTACAGCGTCCTGATATTTCTTTCCTCTTTTCATGAAATATAACCTCCTGGTGGTAATATCGGGTGGGAAATCAATTACCCTCCCACATTTCTTCTTAAACTTAGATTAGTCTACTACTTCAACACCCATAGATCTTGCTGTACCAGCGATCATGCTCATGGCAGCTTCGATATTTGCAGCGTTTAAGTCAGGCATCTTCAGCTCAGCGATTTCCTGAACCTGTGCCTTTGTAATCTTTGCAACCTTTGTCTTGTTTGGTTCACCGGAACCAGACTTGATCTTGCAGGCTTTCTTGATCAGTACTGGTGCAGGAGGAGTTTTAGTAATAAAGCTAAAGCTTCTGTCTGCATATACTGTAATAACTACAGGGATAATTAAGTCGCCCTGATCGGCTGTCTTTGCATTAAACTGCTTTGTAAACTCAACGATGTTTACACCGTGCTGTCCAAGTGCCGGTCCGACTGGAGGAGCAGGTGTTGCCTTTCCAGCAGGAATCTGCAGCTTAATGTATCCTTCAACTTTCTTTGCCATTGGAATTGCCTCCTTAATTCATCTTCTTTACATCTGCGAAACTTACTTCTACCGGTGTTTCGCGACCGAACAGATCCACATTGATCGTAACCGTCTGTTTGTTATGGTTCATCGCTGTAATCACACCGCAGGTATCTTTCCAGACACCGCCGATAACAACAATCATGTCGCCTTCCGCGAAATCCACACAACGTTTCAGCCTTGATTCCGAGCGGTCTCATTTCAGCATCTGTGAGTGGCACCGGTTTGCTTCCCGGTCCAACGAACCCTGTCACACCACGGGTATTGCGGACAACATACCATGTATCGTCATTCATAATCATATGAATCAGCACATAGCCCGGGAACATTTTCTTGGAAACCTGTTTTTTCACTCCGTTTTTAACTTCCGTCACTTCCTCAAGAGGAACACGAACCTCCAAAATCTGGTCTTCCAGATGTCTGTTCTCAATTGTCTTGTCAATATTCGCTTTGACTTTGTTCTCATAACCTGAATAGGTATGAACTACATACCAGTTCGCCTCTGCCATAAATCACTATGCCTCCGTTAAAATTTCAAACCAACAAGGAAATTCACACCGTGCTGAATTGCCCAATCCAGCAGTGCAATAATAAGACCGACTACAACGGATGTAACAATCACTGCAATGGTCTGTCTGACAACTGATTTCTGTTCCGGCCAGATGATTTTTTTGAACTCTGCCTTTACACCGTCAAACCAGCTTGTCTTTGGAGCCTTTTCAACGTTTTCTGTCTGTCCCATTTCATAACTCCTTTGCTCTGTACGGACTATTTGGTTTCCTTATGAACTGTATGAGTCTTGCAGAATCTACAGTACTTCTTGGTTTCCATTCTGTCCGGATGAGTCTTCTTGTCCTTTGTCATGTTGTAATTACGACGCTGACATTCTGTGCACGCTAATGTAATCTTTGTACGCACGACTTCCACCTCCGTTTTAATTTTCGTGTTTTGTCTCGCCTAAAAAAAGGCATAAAAAAAAAAAGACCTACTTCCAAGCTTTCATACTATATCATGATTTTCCATGTCCGTCAACATCTTTTACAATGGTTTTTATGATTTTTTGCAGCTTTTACGCCAAATTGTGAATTTTTAGTAAAATTTTACCATATACAAGGGTATGGAAAATGCGGTATGATGCCGATATACTATTCAAGTAGAATTTTTTTGGTGCAAAGGATATGCACCTCACAGGAGAACAGGTCTGTTACTGTCCTGCTCTCAATCCTCAATTCAGGGAAGAAAGGAGGGGAATCTCAATGGCAAGGATTGATAATGCTTACGCTTATTATATCTCGACGTATGCCAAGAAAACGGTTTCACGTTATGATTCACACAAGAAAAGTGAACTGCGCAAAGTTTATAATGAAATTGTCAAAATAAATAAAGATTCGCCTCTTTATAAAATTCCGAATCTCACCGATGCGAAAAAATATGCCATAGACATCAAGGAAAACGCGCGCTCCATTCAGAACGTTGTGGCATCTCTTTCCGACCAATATGGTTCATTTGAGGATTCTTTTAAGAAGAAAGTTGCCATGTCTTCCGATGACGAAAAAGTCAGTGTGACCTATATCGGCGACGGAAGTGAAGAAAGTAAAACCAATAACTTTGACATTGAAGTGCAGCGGCTTGCCACACCCCAGGTCAATCAGGGACGTTTTTTAAAAGACAATACGCTGTCAATGCGTCCCGGCGCATATTCTTTTGATCTGAATACGCCCGGTGCTGCATATGAATTTCAATATAATATCAATTCCGATGAAACCAATCTGGATGTGCTAGACAAGCTAGCCAGGCTTGTCAACTCCTCCAGTCTCGGAATTACCGCCGAAATACTGTCCGATGGAAACGGTTCGAGCGCGCTGAAACTGACTTCCATACAGACCGGTCTGGCAGATAACGAAACCGAACTTTTTCCATTGCACCGGATGCCAGCACAGGTTCCACGGAAATCATGGATCAGCTGGGAATTGACCGTATCACATCCCCGGCACAGAGTTCCACCTTTACGCTGAATGGCACAAGCCACTCTTCCCTGACCAACACATTTTCCATCAATCAGGTATTTGAACTGACCTTACATCAGCCAACCGATGGTGAGAAAGTAAACATTGGATTTAAAACAGATACGGATGCAATTGCGGACAATATCCAGTCTCTGGTGGATGCCTATAATTCCATACTCTCCACCGCAGCCGTGTATGCAGACACCAATGCCAGTGCCGGAAACAAACTTCAGACAGAGATTCTTTCCATATCCGGTTCGAGCCGGAGTTCTTTACAGGACATCGGTCTGGTCACGAACGAGAACGGCTCCATCTCTATTGATAAAGAAGCGCTCCGTGAAGCAGTTGTTCCGGAACGTGATCAGAATACATTTGAAACTTTATCCCAATTTCGGGATTCCATCGGAAAAGAAGCGGAAAATATCTCCATCAATCCGATGAACTATGTCAACAAGATCGTTGTGGCCTATAAAAATCCCGGTCACAACTTTGCAACCCCATACATCACATCCATCTACTCCGGAATGATGCTGGACAAATATGTATAACAAAAAGAGCATTCCAGCTGTAACCATACAGCGAATGCTCTTTTTGTATCTTTCTAGAAGCCTATCCCAGTTCTTTTTCGCACATTTCCAGTGCAGAAGCGATCACAGCGTCCATATCATAGTACTTATACTCTCCGAGTCTTCCCCCGAAAATTACATTTTTTTCCTTTTCCGCAAGTTCTTTATATTTCTGATAAAGAGCTCCGTTCTTTTCATCGTTTACCGGATAGTACGGTTCATCCCCCGGTTTCCACTCCGAACTGTACTCCCTCGAAATTACAGTCTTCGGTAAATCATGTCCCTCATCATCCTTGCCGAATTCAAACCATTTGTGTTCAATGATACGTGTCCACGGCGTCTGGGCATCCGTATAATTGACTGCTGCATTTCCCTGGAAATTCGGAGTATCCAGAAGTTCTGTTTCAAACCGCACGGAACGATATTCCAACGCGCCGAGCGAATAATCAAAATACGCATCTATCGCTCCCGTATATACCGTTTTCTCAGCCAGAGCCTTCAGTTCCTCTTTCTGCTCCAGATAATCAATCCCAAGCCGGACTTCGATTCCCTCCAGCAGATGCTCAACCATCTTTGTGTAACCGCCCATCGGAATTCCCTGATACAGCGCATTAAAATAATTGTTATCAAACGTCAGGCGCACCGGAAGGCGCTTGATAATAAAAGCAGGCAGATCCGTACACTTACGCCCCCACTGTTTCTGTGTATATCCTTTGATCAGTTTCTCGTAAATATCGGTTCCCACAAGACTGATCGCCTGTTCCTCGAGATTTTTCGGTTCTGTAATGCCTGCGGCTTTTTTCTGCTCCTCAATTTTCACCGCTGCTTCCTCCGGTGTCACCACACCCCACATCTTATTAAAGGTGTACATATTAAACGGAAGCGAGTATAGTTCCCCTTTGTAATTTGCTACCGGTGAATTCGTAAAGCGGTTAAATTCCGCAAATTTTGTAATGTAATCCCACACCTTTTTATTGTTGGTATGGAAAATATGTGCACCATACTTGTGCACATGGATTCCCTCAATGTCCTCCGTATAAACATTTCCGGCAATATTCGGACGTTTATCGACAACCAGAACTCTTTTCCCCCTTGTTGCTGCCTCGTGAGCAAATACGGAGCCATATAATCCTGCTCCTACCACCAGATAATCATACTTCATTTCTTTCTCCTTTGTTTTATTATCAGTTCAATCAGCCATAACAAAATGCAACCACATAAAACACCTATGGTGTTGGTCAGCATATCATCTACTTCACAATACCCGCGTTTCGTCACGTACTGGCTCAGTTCCGTCAGAACCGAACAGACACCTCCGAGTACAACACATTTCCACATCGGCCGCAGCCGGCGAAAACAAAGCGGTGCCAGAATTCCGAAAGGCACTGTCATAAGAATATTTTCAATAAAAAATGCATGGGTAACCACGCTGTATCCCCACGTGGAAAACAGATCCAGATTCATGCACCCGTTTCTGGAACCGGGTTCTCTGGAAAAAAAGTAATCTGTATCACCACAAGTATATAAATCGCAAAAGTATACGAAAAAACCGGACGGATGCTTTTTTCCGTCCTTTTTTCAGAAAGTACAATTGTTACAACCAGCCCAAGTACCACAATAACCAGTGCCCATGGCACATATTGAAGTGGCTGGCGCATATCTGCCAAAATTTGTTTTATAATTTCACACCACATAAATTTTATTATAGCCATGGTTCAAAAAAGATACAAGTATATTTCTTTATTTCTATGTAAAACCGTTACAGGATAGTGTAATATAAAAGAAAAAACTTCGGAAGGACCATCTGTTATTATGATCACAATAAGTTTATGTATGATTGTCAAAATGAAGAAACCGGTTCTGGCAAGATGCCTGGATTCCGTTGCTTCCATGATGGACGAAATCATCATCGTTGATACCGGCTCCACAGATCGCACCAAAGAAATCGCCGCACAATACACCAACCGGATCTATGATTTTACCTGGTGTGATGATTTCTCCGCCGCAAGAAATTATGCGTTTTCGCTTGCAACCATGGATTACATCTACTGTCCGGATGCAGACGAATACCTTGATCTGGAAAATCAAAGACGTTTTCTCCGGTTAAAAGGTGCTCTTCTTCCGGAAATTGAAATTGTTCAGATGAACTATATCACCCCACCGGATTTCAACACCGTGCAGAACTGTAAGAAAGAACCACGACCAAAACTTTTTAAACGCCTGCGCACGTTTCATGGGTTGGTCCGGTTCACGAAACGATCCGCACCGATCCCGTTATCTATGACAGTGATATTGATATTCTGCATCGCCCACATGCCATGCATGCCAAACGGGATTTTGCCATGTTTGAAAAAGCATTCGTGAAAATCGTGTCCTCTCGGAAAAAATCACGCGCATGTATGCAAGAGAGCTTTATAAATGTGGGGATGAGGAAGATTTTCTACGCGCGGCGGATTATTTTTCGTTACACTATGAAGCACACGCTGATGCAGAATCCGCGTGTATTCTGGCACACGCTGCCCGTATCCAAAATTCTGTGGATGATTTCTTTTCGATCTGTCTGAAAGATATGTGCAGTTCTTCCTGCTCCGAAATCTGTTATGAGATCGGACAATACTACCGGGAACGGCAGAATCCTCAGGAAGCTTCTCTGTGGTTTACAATGCTTCATTTGAGACACAGCCTGTTCTGGATATTGAAATTTCAGGGAAAAAAGCATTGCTTCAACTGGCGGAATGTTACCGTACGCTGGCAGAAAATGAACTCTGTGATCCATGCTCTGCCGGGGATCTTCTCTCCCGTGCTTCGGAATATGAACAACAGGCACAAGCGTGGGAACTGCCGGAAGAATTATAATTTGCGAAAGAATCATTTATAAAAAATGCCGGTGCAGCTGCACCGGCAAATTCTTTAATTAAGTTAAATCAATCCACTTCTTATCCACCCAGTATCCTCTGGTCTGATTCCAACGACGATACTGTAAATGACCATTGAGCATACGAAATTTTGTCACAATCTCATCCGCACACGGTGTAACAGCAATATCGCTCTGGGCACTCTGCCCCTGTGCTTCCGTGTCCACTTCTGCCGCACTTACATTTGTCATTGGCATAACAACAAATAAAGATGCACAAATAGCTGCTGCAATTAAAAGTTTCTTTTTCATATTACTTTCCTCCTTGTCGAAACTTAAATTCATTTTTCTCCAATAGCTCTGCTGACTTTTTATCAATCAGATAATTTTCCTGTTTACTGTGAAGATAATATTTTCCATCTTTCTCAAACAGGTATGTATTCTTCTGATTCACTTCCCAACAGCTGCTATTCGGAACCTTATAAGTACTCTCTGGCACCTCATATCTAGACTGAAGTATTATTGAATAAGAAAGCACCAACAGTGCAACCGCAATCACCGGAACAAGAATTCTTCCAATACGCGAACCACTTTGCTTTCCCTCCGCAACCAGACGAAATCGTTCGATCAGATGATCCGAATGATCTTCATACAATGGCATGGCTCCTGCAGGTTTTCGAAATTCTTTTCCCTGCACACTTGCCTTATACTCTTTTAATATCACCGTCAGATAGTTACCCCGCTCTGCCGATTTGAGTTTCTTTGTAACCGTCTGGTCACAACGGATCTCAATACTCTGATACATATCTCCTTTTAAAATATACACAAACGGGTTCCACCAGAACACGATACACAGAATGTTGATCAGCTGTATCGTCAGTATATCCTTATTATCCAAATGTGTATATTCATGTAGAATAATATAATGCAATTCTTCACGCGAATATTTTTTGTCCGGAATCAATATCCGTTTCTCAAAAATCCCTATACAACACGGTACTTCTACCGCGGCTGTCTGTACGATCTTAATGTTCCGCTTTTCTTTATCCGTACAAATTTCATCTAAAATATTATTTAATTCTGTATCTTCCGTTTTTTCCATCTCTGAAAATTACGACACAACTCTGTGATACTGTATCAGATACCGCGTCAAAAGAACTGCCATGACCACTCCCCATGCCACCACAAATATATGATAGACATAGATTTCGTGCCCTGCCACACAGGTTATTTCACACCCGAATATCTGATACAGGAAATTATACAGGCTGCCTCCGGATACCACTTTCGTCCATGGCAATTCCACCGGGACGGCAAGCCTGATCAGACAAAACAAATATAAAATGATGATTCCTGTCATACTGGATAAATTCAGCAGAACCGATCGTTTTCTGAGAATGTAGCACAGTACAATAAAAATGTTACACCAAACGAACGTCATCCAAACCGAAAATATCGTTATTTGCATTCTTATTCCTCATCATTTTTCAGAGTATCAATAATCTCCTCTAACTTTGCAATAACCTCTGCATTTTTTTCTTTTGCCTGCTTATCTTTTGCTCCGATCAGAGCAGCTGTAATGTTCGCAATAGAACTGCTGTCAATTCCACGCTTAATCAATACAGATGCATAATAATCATCTTTTGACATAGACGGAGCGAGTTTACGTGCATAAGTCTTGACGGTTTTCTCAAGTCCTACAACTTCCAGATAGCCATCCGTTGTCAGAGACTGAACGGTCTTAAACAATGTAACATTGTTCCATCCGTCTTCTGCCAGGCGCTCTGCCATCTCGTTGGCAGTCAGCGGCTCATTGACCTTCCACAGAAAATTCATTAATTCTTCCTGTCTTACTGTTAAATAATCTTTGTTCTTCATGTTTCTTCCTCCGTAGTTTTATAATTTTATATGTAGTAACTATCATTCTCTGACATTACATATATCCCCACTCTGCCTTATGTGTCTTTTCTACATTAGACAGCCTACTTTATCCTATCATATTTGAATTATAATTTCAATTGCTTCTGACAAGAAATATGCCATTTTAGATAAAAAAAAGAATAGCCGTTTTCGCAAACAGCCATTCTCTCTTCTTAGAAACATTTATTTTTGATAGGTGTATGTTCCAACCGAATACTTACCGGAAGCATTTCCGGAAATATAATATCCACCATTTTCCTTTATCCCGCTTGTGATATCCACGGTCTGCGCACCGGAACCGTTTGTAAAAATCAGTCCCTTACAATCCGCTGAAATCTGAAGCGTGTATACCGACTGCTGGTATTCATTCTGCCCCACATAAGTCATTTTTTCACCCGGCCACTGCACCTGCTTTCCGTCTCCTCCCCAGGTATATGCATACACATTACTCCAATTATAATTATTGGTAAAATATACGTTGATGCCTGTCTGTGTCTCTCCGCTGCCTCCCTGTGTGTTATACAGATCGGTAGTAAGTGAGAACCAGTTTCCATCTGAAGTATACCGGTTATAACTCTGGTTCAGTGTAATGGTTTTTTCATTGTAGTATTTTCCACTCGGAAGCATACGCACAATGGTTGCAGATATAGCGTCTTTCGGAACCTTTGCCGTATATACTGTTTTATTTGTATCCGTAGTAACTGTTGTTGTCATCTTTGAAAATGTGGTATCTTTATCTGTTTTTATTGCTGCTACCGCTGAATCACTGCCAAACCAAGAACAGTTTGTAACATCCAGATAAATATCACGGGTTTCACTGGTCTCTGATCCGCCGGATCCGCCAGATCCGCCTCCCTGCCCATTATCATCCTTATAAAATACGGCAATTCCGGTGGAACCTACTTCTCCTGAAATAGTATCCTGAGTAACGGTAAATTTATTTCCCGTAATCTCATCATAGTAAACTCCCGGAGTTGTTCTGGTATAGCTTCCATCTTTGCGCAGTCCGCCGTTTGCAATCGTAACCTCGCGGTTACCGCCACTTCCAAGAACCACACATGCACCGCTCTCTCTGACTACCGCTGCTGCAGAAAGATCACTCGTTGTTGTATAATAATCTTCCTCATCGATGCATGCATTGTGCAGATGATTGACCGCAGCCACCTCTGCGCTCTCAAAATGCGTGCTTCCTTTCTGTCCGACCATAATTTTTTCTTTGTCTGTCTGCGCAGGTCGTGAGAAATACAGTGCCGATGCACCATCGCGCTTCCTACAATTGCATATGCACGATCGATTTTGTTCTGATCGACATATTTTGTTGATCCGCCATCATTTGCATAAGTGTCATGACTTCTGCCAGTAAACAAGGGTATCTTCGCTCAGTCCGGAAACAACCCAGGAACCAAATCCGCTCGGAACACGTCCGCTGTTAAATGCGTTGATCACATCGTTTCCATAATTACTGTCGGTTACCGACATATAAGAGGTATATTCTTTCATCCAATTGATGTTGCTTGCGGTACGCTGATCCACTTCATTTTCATCAATTGCCCCAACAAGAATTTCTCCATAATTGTACATGCTCTTGTCAATGACCGTACTCCAGAAGCCACAGCCTTCCAACGGCAGGGAAATGTGTTTTGCAGCATCCCACCGGATACCGTCCACACCATCGTTCTTCAGCTGCTGCACATAATTCGAAACTTTCTGCTGCACCAGCCAGTTTTCCGAATTCAGATCCGGCATACCGATATCTCCATGCGTGATCTGCCAGCGGTTCTTATAATTAATATTACTGCCTGCATGATGCCAGTACTCAGAACCTTTCAAATCAGAATCAATATTGCTGTGATCTCCTGCCAAATGATTTGCAACCACATCCACAATCACTTTAATTCCGTATTTGTCCGCCTCTGTACAAAGTCTCTTCAGATCTGCCTCCGATCCCAGTCCGGAATCTCCCACAGCAAAACAATTCGGCTGGTACAGATAATACCAGATACTGTTTCCCTTCACGGCCAGCTGCGCCGGAGACGTCTGTACCGATGAAAATCCGGCTTTTGCAATATCCGGCAATTCATCGATGATCTGCTGGTATGTCCAGTCAAAACAATGCAAAATCACACCATCCTGCACATTATCTGCAAGATGATATCCGGACTCCGAATCTGTCGCAACATTCTGCGCATAAGCAGTCTGCGGTGCTGCAGCAAAAAATCCCCCGGCTGCTACCGATGCAGACAGTACAAGTCCAAGAAGAGCCTGATACAATCTCTTTTTCATAGTTTCCTCCATCTTTTCCATTATATCCTTTTCCCAGTTGACAAAAGTATGGCCATTACTTTTACAAAATTATTCTAACGAAACAGCCCTCTTTTCGCAATATAAGTTTTCGATAATTTTCGTAAAATATTTTTGTACAAAATTTCCAAGAAAAGTTGAGGAACGAGTACCTTTTTCCTATTCTGTTATTTTTTATTTTCCTCCCGGATGACCATAATATCGTTCATCCGCAATATGGTATCCTTCTGGGAAAGAATCGACAAATCCTCCCTCAGCACCAGGAAAACAGTTATCTGATTGCCATAACACGTCCCAGGATTGTAATGGGATAAATCACTACAATCTTTATCTGCATTCCTTCGGTATGGTAAATGTTGCAGCCTTATTAAAATTTTTATAGGTTACCGTTGCTTTTGCCTGCGAATAAACAAGTTTCAGATCCTGTCCCAGCTTCTGATACAGCGCCGACATATACCCGTTCATAAACGCTTTCATATCCGCCGTGGTTCTGACTGGACGCCAGGTTTTTTTATCAATCCAACAGGTCACTTTGATTGCCGGCAACGTATTGTAATCCACAGCAGCTGCCGCATTGATCTCTTTGCTCATTCCCATCTGGTCCAAAAATTTCACCACATCGGAGCCCTTTACCTGCGCCGAAATCTGAACGGTATTGATCCGGTTGACTTTTATTTTCTTTTTCACAATTTTTGCATCCGAATACATGGAAATATCCATACCTTTGATCTGATTGGTATAGTTTAAAATCCCTGTTTTCTGATATCCGGAACCATTGGAAGAAATGTACTCCCACAGCAATCCATCCGCATCTTTTGTCA
>ENA-OQAS01000308-OQAS01000308.1-human-gut-metagenome-genome-assembly--contig:-NODE-308-length-25793-cov-4.227889_pt1 | contig 25793 bp, 35 predicted proteins | sample MGYA00242733_ERZ504523 | MGnify/ENA primary metagenome ERZ504523 (study PRJEB26092, sample SAMD00036239) | human gut metagenome | host: Homo sapiens | study: EMG produced TPA metagenomics assembly of...
AGTTTTTCACACCGAGCCATGCAGCTCTGTGCGCTTATGCGGTATTAGCAGTCATTTCTGACTGTTATCCCCCTGTATAAGGCAGGTTACCCACGCGTTACTCACCCGTCCGCCACTAGAATTAAATCATATCGACCGAAGTTTCAATAAAGTAATTCCCGTTCGACTTGCATGTGTTAAGCACGCCGCCAGCGTTCATCCTGAGCCAGGATCAAACTCTCTGATAAAATGTTTGATTCGTTTACTCAAGACAACCGTTTGGCTATCTCTCGTTTTTACTGCTTTTGGTTTGTTTAAACCGTTCTTTAAATGTAAAGAAATTTTCGAGAATCGTATGTGTTTCACTGTTTAGTTATCAAGGTTTGTTGTGTCTGTCTCTCGGACAGCTTGTTCATTTTATCTCATTCTCAACTGCTTGTCAAGAACTTTTTTAATTTGAAGTATTTAGTCTTCAAAAAAATCAAAACGGAGAAGGAGGGATTTGAACCCTCGCGCCGCGTTAACGACCTACTCCCTTTCCAGGGGAGCCCCTTCGGCCAGCTTGGGTACTTCTCCAAATTGCCCTACTTACTAAGTAGTTCCGATATTTATCTCTGCCGTTCTCAGCGACAGGTGATATTATATCTCGTTATCTTTTATGTTGTCAAGTACTTTTTTAACTTTTTTAAAAAGTTTTTATTCTGTATTTGACAAACGGAGAGAGTGGGATTCGAACCCACGCGCCCTTGCGGACAAACGGTTTTCAAGACCGCCTCGTTATGACCACTTCGATATCTCTCCATATAATGTTTTTCAACATTTTTGTGCTGTTTTGTCAGCGCATGTTGTATTCTATCATCAAATATCTCCCCTGTCAATAACAAATTTGATATTTTTTTCAAAAAAATTGGACATATAGCTTCAATTTCTGCTATATGTCCATATTTACCGGGATTTTCACCCTGTTCTACTCTCTGTTCTACTCTCTATTCTACTCTCTGTTTTCCTTCAAAAATGCCTCCGCAACCACCAGATCTTCCGGTGTTGTGATCTTGATATTGCGATAAGAACCTTCTGAAAAGCGGATCTTCACCCCGGTCTCATGTTCTGCAACCATGGCATCATCTGTAATTCCTGTCATTTCCTTCTGCCGAATGCTGGTATATGCGCCATAGATCAGTGGGTACTGAAAGATCTGCGGAGTCTGGACGATCCATACACTGCTGCGATCCGGAGTTTCACTGACATTCCCATCCTCATCTGCGATCTTAACTGTATCCTTGGAAGGCATGCCTGTAACACTGGCACCTGTCTGTGCTGCTGCCATAAGTCCTCTTTCAATGATCCCATGATCAATAAATGGTCTGGCACCGTCATGGATCAGCACATACTCTGTGTCTTTACACGCACGAAGTCCTTCATAAACAGAATCGTACCGTTCTTTTCCGCCGGATACTACAGCAGAAATCTTTGTAAAACCATATTTTTCCACGATTTCTTCTTTGCACCAGAAAACATACTCCTCCCCTGTTACCAGGATCACATCCCTGATCAGCGGACTTTCCTGAAAACAGCGCAGAGAATAACAGAGCACCGGCATCCCGTCAAGCTCCATAAACTGCTTCTGTATTTTGCTGTGCATTCTCTTTCCCTGGCCTGCTGCCAGGACAATAGCTGTATTTCTGCACTCTCCCATGATCAATTACCCCGGATTCTTTTATCTTTCGCCAAGCTTCAGGTTCGGAACCGCATTCAGATCCCAGCTGTGGCGTGTTCCCCTGATATATTCATAGTAAGCTGCCACACCGATCATCGCTGCGTTATCCGTACAGAAGATCGGTGACGGACGGTAAAATTTGTATCCACGTTCTGTACATGCTTTTTCCATAGCAGTGCGAAGTGCTCCGTTGGAAGCAACACCTCCTGCAATGGCAACCTTTTTCATACCAAAATCAGCTGCTGCCTGCATGGTATGCTCTACCAGTACGTCAACAACCGCCTTCTGGAAGGATGCCGCGATATCTGCACGGTTTACTTCCTCACCTTTCATTTTTGCCCCGTTTAAATAATTAAGAACTGCGGACTTCACGCCGCTGAAGCTGAAATCATATGGATTTTCACCGATTTTTGCACGTGGAAACTCGATAGCGTCCGGATTTCCTTCCTTTGCCAGCTTATCGATCTTCGGTCCTCCCGGATATCCCAGCCCAATGGCACGTGCAACCTTATCAAATGCCTCACCTGCCGCATCGTCTCTGGTTCGGCCCAGGATCTCAAACTGGCCATAGTCCTTCACAATAACAAGATGGGTGTGTCCACCGGATACAATGGCACAGAGAAACGGCGGTTCCAGATCCGGATGCTCAATATAATTGGCAGAAACATGGCCTTCTATATGATGCACGCCTACCAGTGGCAGGTTTCTTGCATAGGCAATGGCCTTGGCTTCTGCCACACCTACAAGAAGTGCACCGACAAGCCCCGGTCCATAGGTTACACCGATAGCATCAATATCATCCAGAGTGACATTTGCCTCGTCCAGCGCTTCCTGGATGACCTGGTTGATCCTTTCTATATGATTTCTGGAGGCGATCTCCGGTACAACACCTCCGTACAGTTTATGGATCTCGATCTGTGAGGAAATCACGTTTGATAAGACAGTCCTTCCGTTTTTTACAACGGAGGCTGCCGTTTCATCACAGGAGCTCTCAATACCAAGAATTAATGTATCTTTCATTTTTTCAGTCCTCTTCAAAATTCAGTTCCACACTCTTCCCGTCTTTTCCCGGCCATGCTTCGGAAAGATCTCACGTACTGTATCCATGTAATCATCCGGACGTACCAGAGAAGGGCTGTAATGGGTCAGCCACATTTCCCCCACTTCCGCATCACGGGCAAGAGTGGCCGCTTCACGAAACGTCATGTGTTTGTAGCCTTTTGCCTTTTCGATCTTGTCATCTTCACCGTACATTCCCTCACAGATAAAAAGATCGGAATCTTTTGCATTACGTAAAATAGACTCTGTCGGTCTGGTATCTGTGGTATAGGTAAGCTTGATCCTTTTCTTGGCGGACCAAGCACATATCCGGTGTGTAGATCCTTCCTTCATCCTCCACAGTCTGTCCCTTCTGCAGCGGATTCCAGAATTTCAGCGGGATCTCATGTGCACTGGCACTGTCAGGAGAAAATTTTCCCTGGCGCAGGATCTCAAGGGTATATCCGTAGCAGGTAACATTATGGTTCACCCGAAATGCAGTGATCCGGTACCCATTCAGTTCCAGAACTTCCTCCGGTTTCGTGATCTCGATAAATTTAATTTCAAAGGGCAGCTCCGGTGCGATCACACGAAGTGCGCTTACCACACGTTCCAGTCCTCTTGGGCCTACCAGAGTCAGCGGTTCTGTGCGGTCTGCATTTCCCATAGTCAAAAGAAGTCCCGGAAGTCCGCTGATATGATCCCCATGATAATGGGTAAAACAGATCACATCAATAGGCTTGAAGCTCCAGCCCTTTTCTTTAATGGCCACCTGGGTGCCTTCCCCGCAATCGATCATCAGACTGCTGCCGTTATAACGGGTCATCAGTGCGGTGAGCCATCTGCGTGGCAGCGGCATCATTCCTCCGCAGCCAAGTAAACAAACATCTAACATATTTTTCCTCTTTTCCTGTTCTGTGGCAAAGTTTAGCATACTTATCCCGTACAGACAAGTACCTCTCCCGGGTAAGCCTATTCAGAAACTGCGGTGCGTGTCATAAGAACAGCATCCTCTGTGGGATCTGTATAGTATCCCTTTCGCAGGCCATCCCGCACAAATCCCTGACGTTCATAAAGCCGGATCGCAGTCTCATTTCCTGCCCGGACCTCCAGATGGATCATGGTGATCCCACGCTCTTCTGCCAGACGGATCATACTTCCATAAGGAAATTTCCGATTCCCTCTCTCTGACGGTCTCTGCGGACAGCCACATTGGTCACATCCCCCTCATCCAGCACCGTAAGAAGACCACAATATCCCAGGATCCGGCCCTTTTCTTCCACAACAAGAAACATCCCATTCTCTTTCATAAGAAATGTCAGAAATCCCTCTTTTGTCCAGGGGACTGAAAAAGTTCCTCTTCGATCTCCATAACCTGATCCAGATCATCCACAAGCATTTCTCTTAAGATCATGCGTTTTCCCCTTCTGATCCTTTTTTCAGTTTCTGGGCACGCTCCCGCTCAGCCTGTGAAACACGGAGATAATCCGGTTTGTGCTCAGCCGCTGTCTCGGTTCTGCCTTCTTTATAATAAAGGACACCAAGTGCACCTACAGCACCTGCTCTCTGTCTGGAAAGATGGGCCGGTGCAAAAGAAAACGGTACAGTAAGCTTATCTGCGATGATATCTTTAAATACCGGGACTCCGTCTCCGAGGAATGTTACGGCTTCTCCCATCTCATTCAGCATGGAAAGAAGCTCCTCAATTCCCACTGCCATCTGATCCTTTACCGTCATGAGCCTGTGATCCTCGTAACGATAGATTCCCGTATAAACCTGCTTTCTTCTGGCATCCATGATCGGACAGATCAGTCCGTTTACATCATAGATATTATAGGCCAGTGCTCCACAGTCGGAATCCCGACCAGTGGTTTGTCAAGGGCAAGTCCAAGTCCCTTGGCTGTGGCAGAGCCAATACGGAGTCCGGTAAAAGAGCCGGTCCCTTGGCTACCGCAATAGCGTCAATCGTCTTCAGATCCAGCTCTGTCATCTTCACGATCTCATCCAGCATGGGAAGAAGCGTCTGGGAATGTGTTTTCTTATAATTAACTGTATATTCCGCTACCAGTGTATCGTCCTCCACAACGGCTACGGATGCCACGATTCCGGAACTGTCCAGTGCCAAAACTCTCATTCTGTCTTTTCTCCTCTCTCCTCAATGGTGATCTTTCTGTATTCAAAGCCCCTCTCAAGATCTTTTTCAATGGTAACTTCGATCCTTTTTCCGGCAGGATCTCCTCAATGAGTTCCGCCCATTCGATCAGACAGATTCCCTGCCCGAAAAAATAATCATCTATCCGATCTCTTCCATTTCTTCCAGATCCCCGATACGATATACATCAAAATGATAAAATGGCAGACGTCCGTCTTCATATTCCTGGATAATGGTAAACGTAGGGCTGTTTACAGGTTCTGTAATTCCAAGACCTGCTGCCACTCCCTGTGTGAACACGGTTTTTCCACTCCCAGATCGCCTGTCAGTGTGTAGATCTGTCCCGGCTTCGCATTCATTCCGATCGTCCTTCCGACCTCGAATGTTTCCTCAGGATCATGCGTTTCTATGACCATATTTTCCACCTTTTTCTTGCACAATTATTCTTTGCATATTATAATAGAGCGAACAGCGAAATACAATACTTTTTGAAAAGGAGTGCGAAAACTATGGCAAATCCTATCGTTACCATCACAATGGATAATGGCGATGTAATGAAAGCGGAATTATATCCGGAAGTTGCCCCGAACACAGTAAATAACTTCATCAGCCTTGTAAAAAAAGGCTTTTATGACGGCCTGATCTTCCACCGTGTCATCAACGGCTTTATGATCCAGGGCGGATGCCCGGACGGAACCGGTATGGGTGGCCCGGGATACAGCATCAAGGGTGAGTTCTCCCAGAACCGTTTCAAAAACGACCTGAAGCATACACCAGGTGTTCTCTCCATGGCAAGAGCATGAATCCGAACTCTGCCGGAAGCCAGTTCTTTATCATGCACAAGGCTGCTCCGCATCTTGACGGTAGCTATGCTGCATTCGGTCAGATCATTGAGGGCATGGATGTTGTTAATGCGATCGCAGAAACAGACACGGACTACAGTGACCGTCCTCTTGACGAACAGAAGATCAGCTCCATGACTGTTGATACCTTTGGTGTGGATTATCCGGAACCGGAGAAATGCTAACAGGCATAATTTTCTGAAATAAAAAAGCCCCGCGAAGAGCAGACTGTAACGCAGATCATCTGCTCTTCCCGGGGTATTTTTATACTGACATTCTCTTTTCTTTTACTTTTCGAAGGTCTTCACTTCTCCGTTTACTTTCGCAAAATACAGTTCTGCATCCTTCTCAAGTCCGGCTCTTCCGTTTGTTCCTTCTGTGATCGCCTTCTTCACCTCTTCGACCTGATCATCCGGCACAAGAAGCTTCAGGACAACCTTGTCGGTATATTCGGAATCCAGGATCGGCAAACTTCTTTCTCCTGCGATATACTGGATCTTTCCGATCCCTGTATAATCCGTCGTCACTTGAAGAGAGATCCCATGATGCTTCTCAATGACGGTACTTGCCGCCAGTCCTGCCTGGACTGCACCGGAATATGCCCGCACAAGCCCTCCTGTCCCAAGAAGGACACCTCCAAAATATCTGGTCACCACAATGGCCGCATTATAGATCCCGGCTCCCAGAAGCACATCCAGCATAGGCCTTCCGGCTGTTCCGGATGGTTCTCCGTCATCACTGCAGCGGGTGGCTTCCCGGTTCATCTACGGAATATACATAGCAGTTATGACGTGCATCCCAGTATTTTTTTTCATTTCTTCGATAAAGGCAAGGGCCTCTTCTTCTGTTTCCACAGGACGGACGGTTGCGATGAAACGGGATTTTTTTTCCACAAGTTCGCCTTCGCCGCCTCGTATATGGTTTTATAATGTTCCAGCATGGTTTACGCCTCCGTTATCTATATCCAACCCTCTGTTTCAGGCAGAGTTTTCTTTATTGTATAATAATTATCTTCATTGCACAATGTATAAGATATCATGAATTGTGAAATTTTTTTTAAGGCTTTATTTGGCATCTCATATTTGTTATAATGAAACGGATTATAAAGGAGGAATATTATGAACTACGGAAAAAGATCCACTTCCAAGAAGCGGAATGCTCTGATCTCCCGTACTTCCATGCTGGAAAAAAGAGCACATGTTTCGTTTATCCGGGTTTTATTTACAGCTCTGATCGCAGTCTGCGTCATGGTTGTCTGCCTTGGTATCGGCTCCTTCCGGGGCGTGATCGCCGGAGCACCTGACGTCAACGATGTGGATATTTCACCTCTCGGATATGCAACCTTCCTGTATGATGACCAGGGAACACAGATCCGACAGCTTTCAGCCCCTACATCCAACCGTCTTCCGGTCTCCCTGGACCAGATCCCGGTCAGTCTGCAGCATGCAGTGGTAGCCATTGAGGATGAGCGTTTTTATGAACATAACGGTATTGATGTCCGCGGTATCGCACGTGCCGGAATGAAGGCGATCACCACCGGTAACTTTTCCGAGGGTGCCAGTACCATCACACAGCAGCTTCTGAAGAATAATGTTTTCACTGACTGGACCAACGAATCCACACAGTTGGAACGTTTCACACGTAAGTTCCAGGAGCAGTACCTTGCTGTACAGATTGAAAAAAAATATGACAAAAATGTGATTCTTGAGAATTACCTGAATACCATTAACCTGGGTGCAGTTCCTACGGTGTACAGGCCGCTTCCAAAAAATACTTTAACAAAGACGTATGGGATCTAAACCTTTCTGAATGTGCCACCCTTGCCGGCATCACGCAGAACCCTACCAAATTCAATCCGATCACCAATCCAAAAGCAAACTCCAAGAGACGGAAGGAAGTCCTGGATCACATGCTGGATCAGAATTACATCTCACAGGATGAATATAATGCCGCATTGAATGATGACGTTTATTCCCGTATCCAGGCCGCACAGCTTGAGAACACCGAAGAAGAAAGTACTGTTTACACGTATTTCGAAGATGAGGTTACCAATCAGGTCATCAGCGACCTGATGAACATTAAAGGATATACCAAGACACAGGCTACCAATCTTCTTTACAGCGGTGGTCTGAAGATCATGACAACCCTGGATTCCAACATGCAGCAGATCCTTGATGAGGAATATGCGAACCCTGATAACTATCCGGCCAATGTTCAGTATGAACTGGATTATGCGCTGACTGTACAAAGCCCGGATGGAAAACAGACAAACTACAGCAAAGAAATGCTGCAGCTGTATTTCCGCGATCAGGATCCAGAATTTGATCTTCTCTTTGATTCTCCTGAGGAAGGTCAGCAGTATGTGGATCAGTACAAGGCCAACATCCTGGCAGACGGAAGCACCGTAGTATCTGAGCGTGTAAACTTTGCGCCACAGCCACAGTCTTCCATGACTGTCATTGACCAGCATACCGGTTACGTAAAAGCCTGATCGGAGGCCGTGGTGAAAAAACAGCCAGCCTGACTCTGAACCGTGCCACTGATACGACCAGACAGCCTGGTTCTACCTTTAAGATCGTTTCCACCTATGCACCGGCGCTGAACGAAAAAGGCGATACACTTGCTACAACCTTTATGGATGAGCCTTACGAATACCCGGACGGATCTCCTGTCAACAACGCCTCAAGAAGCTACGGCGGCGAGACCACCATCCGCAAAGCGATCCAGAATTCCATCAACGTTGTAGCTGTTAAATGCCTAGAGCAGGTTACCCCGCTCTCGGCCTTAAATATCTGGATGATTTCGGTTTCACCACACTAGCTCACGGAACTGAGGCAGATAAAGATGCCAACGGAAATATCTGGAGTGACGCCAACCTGGCTACTGCTCTTGGCGGTATCACCAAAGGTGTCAAGAACGTGGAACTTTGTGCTGCATATGCAGCCATTGCTAATGGCGGGAACTATATCAAACCGATCTATTATACACAGATCCTTGATCATGACGGAAATGTTCTGATCGAGAACTCCTCCGTTTCCAGATCTGTGATCAAAGACAGTACCGCTTATCTTCTTACAAGCGCCATGGAAGACGTTGTAAAAAAAGGTACCGGTACCGCCTGCAGCTGGATAATATGACTGTAGCCGGAAAAACAGGTACTACAGAGGACTACAATGACCTGTGGTTCGTAGGCTACACACCGTACTACACCTGTGCAGTATGGTCCGGCTATGACAACAACGAAAAAATTCCGGAAGATGCCCGTAACTTCCACAAAAACCTCTGGAAAAAGGTTATGACCCGTATCCACGAGGGCCTGGAGGACAGAGATTTCGATATGCCTTCCAGTGTGGAAAAGCCAGTGTCTGCGCAGAGACCGGTCTTCTTCCCAGATCCGGATGCCGACTATCACAGAGTATTTTGATATCTCCAGTCTTCCCACCGAATACTGTGATCAGCATTTCTACGGCAGCAGCGATTACGATGAAGAGGACTATTATAATAACGAAGATACGGACGCCGATACCGATGCAGCAGCTGAAGCGATTCCAAGCGCAGCTCCGGACAGTACTGACAGCACCGACACTGACAATACTGACACTTCTGATGACGGTTCCGATAATACCGGTGATGATACTGACAATTCCGGAACCGACGACAACACCGGTGGTGATGACGGCAGCAATGATACCGGTGGCGATGACGGCAGCTATGACACCGGCGAAGATCCGGTAGAATATTATGAATGATCTCCATTATAGGTATCTTTCATAAACAACATATAAAAGTGTTTCCTGAAATATGGAAACCACTTTTTTTACTTTTAATAACTTCTTACTGTCTCGCAGTTTATCAGTTCAGGCAAGTCCCACCCACCGCTTATTACTTTTCGCATTTGAAGCAGGGGACTTCCCTGGTTCGGTTAAAGTACCATCTTGGCTGCACCGTAGATTCCTGCATCATTGCCAAGTGTCGCGATCACGATAGGAGTATCCTTGCAGGATTCAAAAGCATACTCTCTGTAATATTTCCGGATACAGTCAATAAGCGGCTGTCCGGCCTTGGAAACTCCTCCGCCGATAACAATGGTCTCCGGATCTGTCACACAGCAAATAATGGCAAGAGCACCACCCAGCTGCTCTCCGACCTTTTCCATGGTTGCTACAGCTACCGGATCATTCTCCTTAAATGCGTCCAGAACTGCTTTTGCTGAAATCTCTCCGGCATCTCTGAGAACACTGTTCTCACCGGAAGCTGCAAGCTCTTTTTTGCCATGCGGACAATTCCGGTCGCAGAAGCATACTGTTCCAGACAGCCCCTGTTTCCGCAGTTGCAGGATTCTGTTTCATGATGATCCACATTGGCATGTCCGATCTCACCGCCAGCTCCGTGATGTCCGGTCACGATCTTTCCATCAACAATGATACCACCGCCTACACCTGTTCCAAGTGTGACCATGATCACATCGGAGGAGCCTGCTGCAGCACCCTTCCATGCCTCTCCCAATGCCGCTACATTGGCGTCATTTCCGGCTTCCGCATGAAGACCTGTAAGTTCTTCCATCTCTCCCACAACGTTCTTATATCCCCAGAAGAGATTTACTGCACGTGATACTTCGCCTTTGGAGTTTACCGGTCCCGGAACACCGATTCCGACGCCTTCCACCTCCTCTTTGGAGATACCCTTTTCTTCCATCTTGGCATTTACTGCTGCTGCCACATCAGGAAGGATCTGATCTCCATTGTTTTCTTTACGGGTTGGAATCTCCCATTTCTCAACAAGAGTACCATCCGTGCGGAAAAGTCCGCATTTTACAGTTGTTCCACCTACATCGATTCCAAAACAATATGTTCCCATTTCTTACCCTCTCTTATTCTTCGTCATCCGGATTTTCTCTTTTTTTCGCAAGATTTGCCTGTACACGCTTGTACAGAGCCTCTGCCGCATTGTATCCCATCTTCTTCTGTCTGTGGTTGACAGCCGCTGCCTCAACGATGATCGCCAGGTTACGGCCCGGACGGATCGGAAGAGAATGGCATACTACCTTATTTCCAAGGTACTCTGTATACTCCTCATGTAGTCCAAGACGATCGTATTCCTTGTCTCTGTCCCACTCCTCAAGCTTGATCACAAGATCGATGGACTGGGTATCCTTAACACTCTCAACACCGAACAGTGTTTTTACGTCGATGATACCGATACCACGAAGTTCGATAAAGTGACGTGTGATATCCGGCGCAGATCCCACCAGTGTTACGTCACTGACCTTACGGATCTCAACAACATCATCACTGACAAGACGATGACCTCTCTTGATCAGCTCCAGGGCTGCCTCGCTCTTACCGATACCACTCTCACCTGTGATCAGGATTCCCTCGCCGTAAACATCAACCAACACACCATGAATAGAAATACATGGTGCAAGCTGCACGCCCAGCCAGCGGATGATCTCTGCCATGAAGCTGGATGTTGTTCTTTCTGTCACGAATGTCGGAACATTATATTTAACAGCCAGATCGATCATGTCCTGAGACGGACGGGTCATGGTACTGAAAATAACACAGGGGATCTTGCTGGAAATGAAACGTTCATATTTAAAACGTCTCTCCTCCTCATTAAGCTGCATCAGATACGTATACTCTACATATCCAATGATCTGAACTCGTTCATTGGCAAAATGCTCCAGATATCCGGTAAGCTGAAGCGCAGGTCTGTTGATCTCCGCAGTCTTGATCACGATGCCTGGCAGGTCGATCTCCGGAGTCAGATTATTAAGCTCCAGTTCCTGTACCATCTTTGTCAACTGTACACCCTTCATACTTTTGTCTCCTTTTCGCTGAAAGTTTGCATTCTCACTGCCGTTTTACCGAGGCGTGAGACACCTTATCTTTAATTATACACAATCACTGCTGAAACTGCAATGCAGCATCAGGATTTATGAAAAAATTCATAGACCTGACGGGCGCTTCTGGCATTCATGCTCTCTGTCTGTGCCAGTTCTTCCTCCGATGCATCCCGGATATTTTCCACAGATTTAAATTTACGCAGAAGAGCTTTCCTCCTGGTATCACCGATCCCCGGGATATCATCCAGGATAGAATGGACCTGTTCCCTGCTCCTGAGGGAACGATGGTATTCAATGGCAAACCGGTGGGCTTCATCCTGGATCCTGGTGATCAGGCGGAAGCCTTCGCCGGATGTGTCAATAGGAATCTCCACATTGTTGAAATACAGGCCTCTCGTCCGATGATGATCGTCCTTGACCATACCGCAGACCGGGATGTTTATCCCAAGCTCATTCAGCACCTTCAGAGCGATATTTACCTGCCCTCTTCCACCATCCATCAGAATCAGATCCGGAAGCCTTGCAAAGCTGTCAAATTCTCCGTTACTCTCATGAGTGAACCTTCGGGTCAGAACCTCTTCCATGCTAGCATAATCGTTGGGTCCCTGTACCCATTTGATCTTGAACTTACGGTAATCACTGCGTTTGGGACGGCCTTTTTCATAAACCACCATGGATCCCACAGACTCAAAGCCACTGATATTTGAAATATCATAGGCTTCCATGCGCACCACATTTTTCAAGCCCAGCCATTCTTCCACCTCATGAACAGCTCCAATAGTTCGTCCTTCCTCCCGCCTGATCCGTTCTCTGTCCTTGGCAAGTACCATACAGGCATTTTCCAGGGCAAGTTCTACCAGTTTTTCCTTGGTTCCCTTCTTCGGGACGGATGTGTACCTTCTGCTTTCTCCTTCCTGACAGCCACTCCTCGATGATATCTGCATCTTCGATCTCACTCTGGAGCATGATCTCAGATGGAATAAATGGCGTTCCCGCATAAAACTGTTTCAGAAAGCTTGAAAGGACCTGCGCCTTTGTATCACCTTTTGCCACACGGAGATAAAAATGATCTCTGCCGATCAGCCTGCCATCCCGGATAAAAAACACCTGGACAACCGCATCCTGATCCCTGAGGTCTTCACTGTCATCCATGGCTACTGCAATGATGTCTCTGTCTTCCTGCCCGTAGCCGGTGATCTTCTGCCGTTCCCCGATCTTCCGGATACTGCTGATCAGGTCCCGGTATTCCATAGCATCTTCGTAGCGCATTTCCTCCGAAGCTTTCTGCATTTTTTCCATCAGCTCACTAATGGCGTCCTGAAAATCTCCATTCAGAAATTTGATCACCTTATTGATATTCTTCCGGTATTCTTCCTGGCTGACATATCCCTGGCAGGGTGCCTTGCACTGCTTCATATGATAGTACAGACAGGGCCGGTCCTTTCCGGTATCTCTCGGAAGACTGCGGTTGCAGGAGCGTACCTGATACAGCTTCCGCACTAGTTCGATCACGTCCTTTACTGCTCCGCCGCTTGTATAGGGGCCAAAATATCTTGCCTTGTCCTTTTTCATTCTCCTGGCAAAAAGCACTCTCGGGTATGGCTCATGAACTGTCACCTTAATAAACGGATAGCTCTTGTCATCTTTGAGCATGGTATTATATTTCGGACGATGTTCCTTGATAAGATTACACTCCAGCACAAGGGCTTCCAGCTCCGAATCCGTAATAATGTACTCAAATCTGGTAATATGTGTAACCATCCGTTCAATCTTGGCACCTTTATTACGACTGCTCTGGAAATACTGGCGCACACGATTCTTCAGACTGATGGCTTTTCCCACATAGATGATCTCGTCTTTCTCGCCATGCATGATATAAACTCCCGGTTTTGCCGGAAGCTTCTTTAATTCTTCCTCGATTATGAACATACTTTATTCTCCTGTTTTACTATTACAGTAATAAGAAAACCGGGATTTCTCCCGGTTTCTTATGATCTGTTTTATGCCTGTGATCCCGGCTTTTCTTCTGTTTCTGCATGATCACTATCTGTTGTCTGAGCAGATTCTTCTGTTTTCTCCGGTGCCTGCATATCCTCTGTCAGTTCCTGTCCGGATATCTCCGGTCTGACTGAACCGATTCTGTACTTTTTGCAGCCTCGTTATTTTCCGCGATCATTTCAATATCCTGTTTATTGGACACTTCTTTTTCATCCTCGGAAAGTACCAGATCATCCAGATTCTCCGGGATATCCAGGCCCTGCTGAACTGCACGGAGGATCTTCATGAACTCTTTACCTGTAATGGTTTCCTTGCGGATCAGATATTCCGCGATCTTATCCATCTCTGTTCTGTGACTTCCAAGGATCCTCTTGGCTTCCTCATAGGAATGGTGGAGAAGCTTCATCACCTCATGATCGATCTCTGTTGCGGTATCATCACCACAGTTTAAAACTGCTCTTCCGCTGAGATACTGGTTCTCCTGTGTGGCAAGTCCCATCAGTCCGAACTTCTCAGACATACCATACTGTGTGATCATGGCTCTGGCCACCTTGGTAGCCTGCTCAATATCATTGGCAGCACCTGTAGTGACTGTGTCAAAAACGATCTCCTCTGCAGCACGTCCGCCAAGATAGCCTACCAGCATAGCTTCCAATTCTTTCTTGGTGTTGAGATATTTTTCTTCCTCAGGTACCTGCATAACATAACCCAGTGCTCCCATGGTACGGGGTACGATGGTGATCTTCTGTACAGGCTCCGCATCCTTCTGGAGTGCATTTACCAGTGCGTGTCCGACTTCATGGTAGGATACGATCCGGCGTTCCTGTTTGCTTAAGATACGGTCCTTCTTCTCTTTTCCCACCAGAACTACTTCTACGGATTCTTCCAGGTCCTTCTGTGATACAGCTTTACGTCCCTTCTTGACTGCAAGGATCGCAGCCTCATTGATCATATTGGCAAGATCAGAGCCTACCGCACCGGAAGTTGCAAGTGCAATAGCTTCAAAATCAACGGTGTCATCCAGAAGTACGTTCTTGGCATGTACCTTCAGTATATCCACCCTTCCTTTAAGATCCGGTCTGTCAACGATCACACGTCTGTCAAAACGTCCCGGACGGAGAAGAGCCGGATCAAGAACCTCCGGTCTGTTTGTCGCAGCAAGGATCAGAAGTCCCTTGGATGTATCAAAGCCATCCATCTCCGCAAGCAGCTGGTTCAATGTCTGCTCACGCTCATCATTTCCGCCGCCATAGCGGGAATCACGGCTTTTACCAATGGCATCGATCTCATCGATAAATACGATACACGGAGCATTCTTCTTGGCTTCCTCGAAAAGGTCACGGACACGTGAGGCACCCACGCCCACAAACATCTCCACAAATTCCGAGCCGGAAAGAGAGAAGAACGGTACCTGCGCTTCACCTGCAACTGCCTTGGCAAGTAATGTCTTACCGGTTCCCGGAGGGCCTACAAGAAGTGCGCCCTTAGGCAGCTTGGCTCCGATGGCTGTGTATTTTCCGGGGTTGTGAAGAAAATCCACAACTTCCTGGAGAGATTCCTTGGCTTCATCCTGACCTGCCACATCCTTAAAGGAAACGCCCGTTTCCTGCTGCACATATGCCTTGGCTTTGCTCTTACCTACGCCCATGCCCATGATCCCGCCGCCTTTGTTCATGCGGCGCATGGAGAACATCAGAAGTCCGAACAGAAGCAGTGTCGGCAGAACCACGCTCAGGATCATTGCAACAAATTCACCAAAAACATCCGGCGGATCGGTCTCAAACTTGATTCCCTTTCCTTCCAGTCTCTTGGTAAGTGCTGTACTGTCTTCGGTCTTCGTGGTGTAATAGCTCATATCCTCGTACTTGGAATTCTTTTTCTTGGGTACGATCGTCAATGTACTGGACTGGATCGTTACTTCCTTAACCTGGTCCTTATCCACCATATCGATAAATTTATCATAGGAGATCTCACTGCTGTTATCCTTCAGCATATTGGTAAACAACGCGAAGCACACCAATGTGACCAGGAGGCATATCAGAAAAGCCAGAATCGACTGATGATTTTTACCTGATCCCTGCCTAGGATCTTTGTTGTCAGGTCGCTTCCCGTCCTGATCATTATTCAGTTGATTATTCATTTTTTTCCTCCTCTTGTCATTTCTTTATTATAAAGAGAAAAACCATATAAATCAACTGCGAGATTACAAAAATACCATCGAAAAAACACCGCATTGGATATTGCCAGTGAACGTAAGTTGTAGTATACTGTTCCCAGTGAATTGGAAAATTAAAGAGGAGAGGAAATCAGACAAATGAAAATAGGTTTTGATAATGACAAATATCTGAAAATGCAGTCAGAACACATCCGTGAAAGAATCGGTCAGTTCGGCAATAAGCTTTATCTTGAATTCGGCGGCAAACTGTTTGACGATACCATGCATCCCGTGTTCTTCCGGGTTTTGAACCGGACAGCAAGCTCCGCATGCTGATGCAGCTTTCTGATCAGGCGGAGATCGTTATTGTTATCAGTGCCAATGACATTGACAAGAATAAAATACGTGGCGATCTTGGGATCACCTATGACGAAGATGTGCTCCGTCTTATGGATGAGTTTTCAAGCCGTGGCCTGTATGTGGGAAGCGTATGCATCACACAGTACTCCGGCCAGGAAAGTGCCGATCTCTTCAAAAAACGTCTGGAGAAACTGGGAATCCGTGTCTACAAGCTTTACCTGATCCCCGGCTATCCAAGCAACACTTCCTTTATTGTAAGTGACGAGGGTTATGGAAAGAATGATTATATTGAAACTACCAGACCTCTGGTCGTGATCACAGCACCGGGACCAGGAAGTGGAAAGATGGCAACCTGCCTTTCCCAGCTTTACCACGAATACAAACGAGGAGTAAAAGCCGGCTATGCAAAATTTGAGACCTTCCCGATCTGGAATCTTCCTCTGAAACATCCGGTAAACCTTGCCTACGAAGCTGCCACTGCGGATCTGAACGATGTCAACATGATCGACCCGTTCCATCTGGAGGCTTACGGCAAAACTACTGTCAACTACAACCGTGACGTAGAAGTTTTCCCTGTTGTACAGGCCATGTTTGAGAAGATCATGGGCAGCTGCCTTATAAATCTCCGACAGATATGGGTGTCAACATGCAGGTAACTGCATCGTTGACGATGAAGTATGCCAGGAGGTTCCCGCCAGGAGATCATCCGCCGTTATTATAAGAGCATGAACGCTCTGGTTTCCGGCTCCGGTACAGAGAATGAGGTACGTAAAATCGAGCTTCTTCTCCAGCAGGCTCATGCAGAGATCACTGACCGTAAGGTTGTTCCGGCTGCCTCGAAAAGAAAAAGCAACCAATGGCCCTGCTGCCGCTCTGGAGCTTCCTGACGGAAAGATCGTATGCGGAAAAACCTCCGATCTTCTCGGCGCATCCGCTGCCCTTCTTCTCAATGCTCTGAAAGAGCTGGCAGGAATCGATCACGAGCTTCATGTGATCTCCCCGGATGCCATCCATCCGATCCAGCAGCTGAAGACCAAATATCTGGGAAGCAGGAATCCACGTCTTCACATTGATGAGATCCTGATCGCCCTTTCCATAAGTGCCGCAACCAGCGATGCCGCACGCCTTGCCCTGGAACAGATCCCGAATCTCCGTGGATGCCAGGCTCATACTTCCGTAATGCTTTCCGATGTGGATGTGATCAGCTTCCGTAAGCTTGGTGTTGAGCTTACCTGCGAAGCCAAGAAGGAACAGAAGAAAAACTATCAGAAAGACTGATCCTCTGATAACATACCTTCTGTATAAATAAAAAGCTATATAAGAAGCTCTGACCAGGACGATACATATATATGTCATCCCGGCCGGAGCTTTTTTATCTTATTCTTATTTTATTTCTGCGTTACTGTATCCGGATACTGCTTCCCACACCTTCTCCGCCACATTGCTTGGTAACGATGATCTTATTGTCAATTCGTTCCTTCAGCTCGGAAACATGGGAAATAATCCCTACCAGACGTCTGCCATCTGCAAGGCTGTTCAGCGCTTTTAATGCCTGCTCCAGAGACTCCTCATCCAGAGAACCGAATCCTTCATCCACAAACATGGAATCCAGCCGGATTCCCCCGGCTGAAGCCTGGATCTCATCGGAAAGTCCCAACGCCAGGGATAACGATGCCTGGAAGGATTCCCCACCGGACAATGTCTTTACGCTTCGTTCCGTTCCGTTATAGTGATCAATGACATTCAGATCAAGACCTGCTTTTTCTTTCTGATTTTTGCTTTGTTCCTGGCGTTTCAGCTCGTACTGGCCGCTACTCATGGTCATAAGACGGAGATTGGCTCTTCGCAGGATCCGGTCAAAATATGCCATCTGGATATACGTTTCCAACTCGATCTTGGATTTTCCGTTCAGTTTTCCGTTTGCTGTATCCGAAAGATTTTTCATCCAGACATATTCTTTTTCCGCCGCAGTCATTTCCGTCTGACGTACCTGCACTTTATGATATATTTCCTCATTTCCCTTCTGAACAGAAAAAAGTGCTTTTCGTTTTTCCGAAAGCTGTGTTTTCTCTTCCCTAAAACGGCTGTACTGCTCTCTGAGCGCATCCTCGTCTACTTCTCCGATTTCTTTTTTCTGCTCCTCAAAGTTTTTTACAACGGCTGTTATTCTTTCCTTTTCCGCCCGGATCTCCTGTAATTTCTGTTGAGCTCTTCTGCTGCTTTCTTTCAGCTCTTCATACAGCTTCCTCTGTGTTTTTATTTCCTGTTCCAGAGATTCTTTTCCACCTTCTCCGAGCTCTTCGTTCAGCTCATCCACTTTCTGTGCTTTGTTCTTCCTCTCTGTTTCCAGACGTACGATGTCCTGTGCAGCTTCATTGATAACTCTTCCCAATTCTTTCAGAGTCTTTTCTCTTTCTATGATCAGCTTCTCAAGATCCCGTTTCTGTTTTGCTTCTTTTTCCTTTCCCTGAACTTTTTCTGACAGGCAGCTGAGCATATCCTGTATCTGTCTTTCAAATCCTGCAGCTGTGTTGTCCGTCACTTCTCCATTTCCTGTCACCAGACTTTTCTGAATCAGTTTTCGGATCTCTTCTGCTGTTATCTGCTGCTGCTTTTTGTTTTCCACGTCTCTTGTCTGAAGACCGGCCTGTTTTCTGTCACATTGATTTTTCTCTTCCTGTAACTGAACGATCTCTGTTTCCAGCTTTTCGATCCACGTTTCTGTTTCGTTCTTCTTTTTTTTACGTTCTATTGCTATGCGAATCTCTTCCTCGCTGTCTGCCAGCTGCTTTTCACATTGATCCTGTTTTTCTTTCAGCAAAGGGATCAGCTTTTTCCATTCCGTCTCATGTAAAAGCTCTTGTGCCTCCCTCTGGATCTGATGCCATAATGTTTTCTGGCGTTCCTTTCGTTTTCCTGCTTCCACGCTCTGTGTATTCGCGTCATTCTCCAGCCTGTCCAGTTTTTGTTTCTCTCTGTCCAGGATTTCCTGATCCACAACCTGTCCTTTGGGAAGTATTCCCGGACGCGGATGCTCGAAAGAACCACATACCGGGCATGGGCAGCCCTCTTTCAGTTCCTGCGCCAGGAGCCCTGCCTGCGCGTCCAGAAAACTCTGAAACAGTTTCTGGTAAACTTCTCTCTGCTTTTGTACTTTTTCAATGGAAATCTTATATTTTTCCTGCTGCTCTTTCGTGGCATTATAAGCCCTTGAAACTCCTTAACCAGAGCAATCAGTCCTTCTAATTCTTTCTTTTTCCGAAGCCCTTCTGTCTTTTTCGTCTCTGCCTTCTGAAGTTCCAGCTCCGCGCTGTCCAACAGCGCCTTGTCTTTCTTTTGCTGCTCCAGCTCTTCCTTCTGCTGCGTTTCTTTCCGGATGATTTCTTCCTGCCATCCATCTATCTGTTTCTGTTCTTTTTTGATCTCTTCTTCCGTCAGCAGACAGCTGTCATAGCTTCGTTTTTCACTGTCCAGTTTATTGTACTCAAACTTATATTTTTGTAATTCTTCTCCTGCATCTGCCAGTATTGAAAGGCGTTTTTTTTTCTTCCTCCTCTTTTTTCTGCAAAAGCTGCTCTTCGGAAATATCCTTCTCTTTTTTTTCACTGACTGTTTCGAGCTTTCCTTCGATTGTTTCCAGCTCTTTTTTCAGCTTTTCCAGCTCCTGATATTTTTTCAGCTTTTCTTCTTTTTCACGGATCCTGATTCCAAGCTCTTCACATCTGTGATCTGCATCTTTATATTTTTCCGCCTCTTCTACTGCAAGCTGTAGAAGTGGTGTTAATTCTTCCAGATCTTTTTCCGCTTTTTTCTTTTTCAGCTCCAGATTTCGTTTCTGAGCCACAAGATTTTGTGCCTCTTCTGCTTTTCGTATATTCTGATTAAGCGAGTCTTCTTTTTCCCGGAGCTCTTTTTCCTGTGCTTCGCCATATTCCAGAAACTGCTTCAGAAGTTCCAGACTCCGCTCCAGTTTTCCCTCGAATTTTATCTTTTTCAGTTCGTCAAATTCCTCTGCCTCCTGCCATGAAGCAGTCTCCGTTTTCACTCCATCCAAATACTGGGCAATACTACGGCGCATTTCATCATATTCCTTATATCTGGCTATTGACGCATCCTTAAGTTTCATCTGAACCTGCTGATAAAGCCCTGTATGAAAGAGCTGTCGGAAGATTTCTCCTCTCTGTGTAGTTCCTGCCAGAAGTAATTTCTGAAAATCCCCCTGGGCGATCATTGCGATCTGTGTGAACTGATCATAACTCAGTCCCAGAAGCTGTTCCACTGCCACAGTAACATCTTTTGCCTTTGTCACCGGCTGCCGGTCATCCGGATAGATCAGCTGTGCCTCAGCTTTCCTAAGAGTCTGTCCGGTGCCTCTTTTTTTCGGAGCCATATATTCCGGACTCCGGCGCACGTGATAATTTCCCCTGATAGGAAAAAACAAGCTCCACAAAGGTCTCTGTGGAAGGCTCTGCATATTTGCTCCGAAACATGGCCGGATCTCTTACCTCTCCACTGGCTCTTCCATATAACGCAAAGGTGATCGCATCAAAGATCGTGGTTTTTCCCGCTCCGGTGTCACCGGTGATCAGGTAGAGACCTCCCTCTCCAAGCTTTGAAAAATCAATCTCTGTTTTGTCCGCATAGGGCCCGAAGGCACTGATGGTCAGTTTTTTCGGTCTCATTATTTCACCTCCTGGATCTTACGGATCAGGTCTTCGGAATATTTCCGCTGTTCTTCATTCATGGGCTGGTTATTCTGCAGTTCAAAAAATTCCTCAAAATATTCCAGCTCAGATTTCCTTTTCACCGTTTCTGTGCCTGCGATCTCCTGGTTTTCTCTTGTGCGTCGGTTATCATATTCCAACCTCATCAGATTCGGATAAATAGTACGGAGCTTCTGCATTCCATCTACGATATCTTCTTCATCTGTCAGCGTGATCTGCACATAATCCTCTGTGTTTGTGTCCTGATAACCGGACAGTGATATGATTTCCATGTATGTGCCCTTCAGTTTTCGCATATCCCGTAGAGGCTTCAGCGGAATCTCCCTGATCTTGAGATTTCCTTTTTCCAGAAGCTCCACAACTGTCGCGGATTTCTGCTGTCCTGCCTCGGAAAAAGAATATTTCAAAGGAGTTCCGCAGTAGCGGATGTGCTCGCTTCCCACATTCTGAGGACTGTGGATATGACCAAGTGCACATAGTCAAAATCCCGGAACACATCTGCCTCCACCTGGTCGATACCTCCAACGGAAATCTCTTCAGAATCGCAGCGCATTGCACCGACCACAAACTGATGGGCGATCAGTACATTGCGATGACGTTTATCAATCTCCATATGTGCAACTGCCGCCTGCACGGCCTCCTGGTAGGTACGGATCTCATCCACCTCTTCTTCTCCTTCCAGCCCGTGCCTCACAGTTGCCGGACGCACAAATGGAAGCAGATGGATCCACACTTCTCCATAGCTGTCCGTTAAACAGTACTTTTCTGTTTTTCCATCGTATACCGGGGTCATGCAGATCCCACTGCTACTCATGATCTGTGAACCGAAAGCGATCCTTTCCGCACTGTCATGATTTCCGCTGATGGCATACACCGGAATCTTCCTTTTTGCCAACTGCGTAAGAAACCGGTCAAAAAGCTGCACGGCTTCCGCAGACGGAACCGGTCTGTCGTAAAGATCCCCCGCAAGAAGAACCCCGTCCGGTGCTTCTTTATCAATGATCCTCAGGATTTCATTCAAAATATATTTCTGATCTTCGATCATGGAAAACTCATTGACACGTTTTCCCAGGTGAAGATCTGATAAATGGATCAGTTTCATCGATCACCTGCCACTCAAAATGTGATTAAACATACTCACATCGAGATAATGCGGATTCTCACGAATACCGCTTACTGTTTCTTTGTGTATGCTTTTGAGTAACCGGAGTTATCTCTACTCACAGATCCTAAGTACACTCCACAGTCGTTAATTCCCGAAATAGCCTTCGTACATACTTACGTTTGCGGGATCATGCAACTTCGTAAGTCTCTGCATCTCTCAGATTCCGTGCTGCATTGAGATCTCTGTCCTCAATATATCCACATGTGCATCTGTAGATCCTGTCTGAAGTTTCAGATCTTTTTAATACAGCTGCAGCAGTGGCAGATCCTGGAAGATGGATACCATCGGTCAACTACCCTCAGTTCAATTCCATATTCAGCACATTTTGTTTTCAATTTTGTCCGGAATTCATAGAATTTCTGGGACGCAACTGCTTTTGAGAGATGCCGGTTCTTCATCATCCCGGATATGTTCAGATCCTCGATCGTTATATGAGACGGCTTGGTTTTCACTATCTCAGATATTACCTTGTTGATATGATCTGTACGGATATTTTCTATCCGATGATGAAGTTTCTGTACTTTAAGCTTTTGTTTGCATATATTTGCTCTTTGAGTGGTCTCTCCTTTCTTTAAGTTCTCATATTTACGGGAAAGCTTTCGCTGTGCCCGTCTTAATTGTTTCTCAAGTTTTCTGATCCGTGCTGTTTTATTGATATTTCTGTATACAGTTCCATTTGACACAACCGCAAAGTCTTTCAGCCCCAGATCGATTCCGATCCCATCAGTGAAATTTCCATCTGCTTCCGGAGCAGGTATATCGACAAGTGCAGACACATAATATCTGCCTGCTTTCATGGAAACTGCCCCGCTTCGGATCACATATCCATCCTTAGAAGCCGGAATGTAACCTTTTTCTTTCAGCCTTACCCAGCCAAGTGTTGGGATCTTGATCCTGTGACGTTCACAGAGACAGTCTTTGGGATTATTCTTTACAAAATACATTTTTACATCAGATCTTCCTTTTTTCTTATATCTCGGGAAACTACTCTGATGATGAAAAATCTTGAAAAAGCGGTACAGGCATTTTCGATTGCATTCTTTACCGATTTGGAACTGACTTCTCTGATCCAGAAATATTCCGGATGCCCTGGAAGGTATTCATTGTTCAGCCATACACTGAACGACTTGCCGCTCATAAATCTTTCACCGGCATCATAACGTTCTTTATTATGAAACAGGTAGAATTATAAATATATCTGCATGTGCCGATTGTCTTATGTATTTTGATCTTCTGCTCTTCTGTAGGATCGATCTCTGTCTTGAAGCTCTTCAGCAATCTCCTCATCCTTTTCTATCTGTTTTTTATACTTACGAAGTCCATATAATCTACAGGAAAACACATGAAGGATGGAAATAATATCCTGTACAAGTTCTTCCTGTGGTGACAATTCTTCATTGTTCACCACCAGTATCGTTGTGTGGAATCTCATGCAAAATCTTTCAAACCATTCGTATCCAAAACGGATAAATCTGTCTTTATGCGTGATCACTATGGTTTTGACCTTCTGCTCCATACTTCGTCCAGTAATCCATTCCATTTCCTGCGGTTATAATCAAGTCCGCTTCCATAGTCTTCAATGCACTGGTCTACGATCATTCCTCTGGCATTACAGAACTGACGCAGAAATGCTGTCTGATTTTGAAGATCATCCCTTTGGTTTTTGGTAGATACTCTTGCATAAATAACAACTTTTCGTTTATCATGTTCTATATTTATACCTTTAAATTGAAGATACTGGTCATATGTGTAATAACGCCTGTCTGTTGGAGTTCGGTTTGCTTTTAAGATTCCCTCTCTGTCCCATCTCTGAAGCGTTTTTACAGAAACACCTAATAATTCAGCAAAATCTTTTGGTTTATAATTTGTGATATTTGATGTGTTCATAATATACCTCCATAAGTATATTTAAACACATTTAATATCTTTTTACAATATATTTAGTTACTTATATCATCCTCCTGCGCTTACCCAGCCTCCGAACAGTTCCGGTGCAAGATCGATCTCACAGGCATCCAGTACATCTTTTAGCTGTGAAGGATTGCTGACGCCGGTTACAGGCACAGTCTGGAATGCTGATTGAAAAAGTATGCCAAAGACAGGGCCTGCAGGCTGTGGCCGGTTTCTTTCTGCAGCTTTAACAGCTTCTGATAGGTGCGAAGGTTTGTCTCGTTCCAGTAGGATCTTTTCATACTTCTGAAAGACCTGTGATCTGTGTTTCCTTCTCCCGCATCCAGGATGCATCCACCTCTGCATCTGTACAGGAAAGCCCCATTTTCTGAAGTTTTGAAAAAAATCCCATTGCAGTGGAAGAAAACGGAACGGCAGCAACGCCTGTCTCACAGTGCCACTGATATTCTTCTCTGGAAAACTCCACAAGTGTAGGATCCGGATTTGTATTTCCTCCGGGATTGATTCCTGCAAGACTCCACTGATTGGATACTGCTGTGATCCCTGAAAGATTTCGTTCCCTCAGACATTGAGCAATTTCTTTCAGCCTCTCTGTGCGGTAATTGGAAAATCCATAATAACGGATCCGGCCTTCTTTTTTCAATTCTTCCAGAATATCCACGATTTCCTCCGCCGGTTTCTCCGGATCATCTCTGTGAAGCCAGTAAAAATCCATCTCATCTTTTCCCAGTGTGCGGCAGCTCTCATCCAGGTCCATGCGGATATCTTCTTTGTTCACTCTGCTGCGGCCCGGATCCTCAAAGGAATAGTGCGCGCCCTTCGTTGCCACAATAACTTTTCCCTGCATGCCACTCTCTTTCAGCCATTTTCCTATGATCTGCTCACTGCAGTTTCCATGTCCTTTTAGCCATTTGCAATAGACATTTGCCGTATCAATAAAATTTCCACCTGCGCGTACAAATGCGTTCAGAATCTCAAAGCTTTTTTCCAGGTCTGATTTATCTCCAAATCCTGCTGTTCCGAGGCAAATAGGACTGATGTTCAGATCTGTATTGTTCAGCTGTATATATTTCATCTACGTAACCTCCCGTATTCATATATATCTTTTTCTATTATAACTTTTTTCCGTAGATCCGAACAGTATATTTCCCAACTATCCATATACCACGGCACAAAAAAATCCTCCGGCACATGCATGCCGGAGGATTTGATATTCCGTTATCTTAACAATATGATTTATTTGTAAAGTGGTCCATAGTTCTTGCAAGCGCGGAAGTCTGCACCCTCTTTTTCCATACCGAATGCGTTCCAAGCTGCCGGACGATAGATATCCTTCTCAGGAACGTTGTGCATGGATACCGGGATTCTCAGCATAGAGCACATTGTGATCAGGTCTGCACCGATGTGTCCGTAGGAGATCGCACCGTGTTAGCACCCCAGTTGTTCATTACATCATAAGCTGTTTTGAACGGTCCCTCTTTGCCATCACATCTTGGAGCGAACCATGTACATGGCCATGTGTAGTCTGTACGTTTCCAGAGCTTGTCAGATACCTCTTCCGGAAGGGCTACTGTCCATCCCTCTGCGATCTGAAGAACCGGTCCAAGACCTTTTACAAGGTTCAGACGGATCATAGTTGCAGGCATCTGAGCACGAGTCTCATAACGGCTGGAGTATCCGCTCCACGGAAGTATCCGTTGTCGGCCATACACCACTCTGTGTTGTCCATGATTGCTTTCTGGTCTGCCTCTGTAACATCCCACCACTGTTTCATAACTGGTGTTCCGTCAGCCTCTTTAGCCTGTCCGTTAGCATCCAGGCAAGCAGCACCGGAGTTGATCAGATGAAGGATCCGCCAGCTCTTGGCAACACCCTCAAGGTCATATCCTGTAGCTTCTTAACTGCCT
>ENA-OQAS01000309-OQAS01000309.1-human-gut-metagenome-genome-assembly--contig:-NODE-309-length-25779-cov-3.091728_pt1 | contig 25779 bp, 36 predicted proteins | sample MGYA00242733_ERZ504523 | MGnify/ENA primary metagenome ERZ504523 (study PRJEB26092, sample SAMD00036239) | human gut metagenome | host: Homo sapiens | study: EMG produced TPA metagenomics assembly of...
AGGAGGGGCATTGCCTGGGAGTGACAGCTGCAGGGGATGTGAACATACCCTTCACTTTGACGGCAGGCGGTGGAAAGCCGAAAAACAGGTGGAGGTGACGGCTGAGCAGAAAGTGTCCGCCTATTATCCTTATAATGTACAATATACGGACATGACCGCCATACCTGTGGACATCACGACACAGGAGGATTATATGTATGGAGAAGGAGGAGTAAGCGTTGAGAAGCCGAGCGCGGTCCTTGTGATGAAGCATGCTCTCTCCCTGGTCAGGATCCTGATAAAAAGAATGATTATACAGGTGACGGGATGGTGGATGCGGTCACTTTTGGAGGTGTAAGGCTGTCTGCGTCCATGGATGTCACGTCCGGAAAGCTCCTTCCGAACAGGACAGCCCGGAGAATATAAGGCCGGAGGGAACTACACACTGGACGATGCCTCTCCGGTATATGTGGGAGGTAATCCTGATGCTGTGGGTACGGCTGAGGGTATCACTGTCAATGTACATGTGACGGGAGGGATTTCACCTATGCCCTGCCGCCTACCCATGTGTGGAATCCCGGCATGATCTATACTTACACTCTGAATATGAAATCCGGTTATAACTGTGAGGTGGACGTGGACCATGTGCCGATGGATGAGGAGTATTGGAGCACTTTCGGAAAGACCGACCGGATTGTCATGAGGGATTGCGGGACGGACAGGATTTATATACGGCCGAATTATACGGGATATGGCTATGACACCTATACCGGTGAGGGTAAGGTCTGGGGATTCTTTTTGCGGTATAGAAACCGTGGAGGTGGGGAAGACTTCGCCGGACAGGCACGGTTCGTGCTGATGGATGGGGACAGGATTGTGGAACAGTACCAGCGTTTGATATCAAATGCGGAAACGGTGCATGGGACGGATACTGCAAGTATTGTTATGTGCAGGCCGTGCCGGGGACATACCGGCTGGCAGTGCTGTTCAAAAGAACGGGGAGTCAGCCTGGTTCAAGCCTTACGGATACGATCAGAATTCCAATGACGGGGAATGGATGTATGAGGTGAGACCGGCCACTGATATGCCGGCACTTCGTATGATAACATTGGAGAACCAGAAATGCAATACGTTTCTGGTATATCCTGTACCTGATAATGACTGGTTCAATATAGTCTATACGCTTTCAAACAAAAGCAGGAAAGCCATGAAAGGGACTGTAAAGGTTGTATGGGAGAGGGAGTTCAAACTGGAATCCAACTCCTACAGACCGAGTGCCAAAAAGGAGAACAAGATTGATGACTATGAATGGCGCGATGAACTGGGAAGCTGCACTGTTGACATAGCGGCAGGAGTACGTTTCTGGAAAGGGATAGTGTCCTGCAAGTTCCCGGTCCAGAGAAAAGAGCCGAGAGATGCTACCAGCGGTGTCGGTTATTGCGCTTCAATGGTACATCTGTATTACCAGCTGGAAGGAAGCAGTGAGTGGAAGCTTCTGCGGTGTGACACGGAATACCTGTTCAACCGGAACTATCCGGGTTCCGAGTACGCAAAAATGGATGAAGCGTTCAATTATCTCTATATCGCTCCGGAAAGTTGGAGTAGGAAACAGTAATATATAAACTTCAAAAGCAGGAAAAATGGAATGGCATGGACTGTTTGACAGCCTGGCAGGGAGGCTGCAGGAAGGATGGCCACAGGTTGTCCGGACTATACAGGACGGAAACTCGGGGGAGCTTCTGCAGCACTGCACATGATCATGGCTGCGGCGGGGCTGCTCCAGCTGGCGGCACTCGTGGTGCTGGTGAGGATGAGACTTCTGGGACCGTCCTGAAATTCACCGGGTTTGTATTGATAGCCGGAATAGTCCGGCTGATGGTAGCAGCCATCAGGGAGTCCATGCGCTGGTAGTACCGAAAGGGGCGTATCAGAGCTCATTCCTTGATAATATGAACCTGTAATTTGAAATTTGAGCATCCTGAAAGATTAAAAAAGGATCGTATCATTACTCGATGAAGAGTCTGATATGGTCCTTTTAAGCGTTATAATTAGTAACCGTAACTTTTCGGAGCTGTCATTTTAGTTTTGAAGCACCTCTTTTCCTATCACAGGAACATGGTAAAAAACATACAATAAAAAGATTGTGCTCTTGCCGCTTCCGGGCTGGCCGGGAACAGGGTAGAATTCCGGTAGAAAATGTTTTCTCCACCCTTTTGAAGGAGAGAAAGTACGGACAGACGGTCTTGCAATCGCTCCGTTCCGGTGTTTTATCTTGACTTTTGTTGTGTTTTTTTCCATTTTCTACCATTGTTCTACCGAAAAGTGAAGGAAGTGATAATGTCCGCTTGAGGGAGGCGGGCGAGGCAGGCAAGGTGACAGTCCGAACAGTACTTTGCAGGCGAACTTTAAACAATCTGTTACGATTATAAATGTCTCTTTCAAAGATGAAGTTTTAATGGGACAATTAACCAGATCTGTTTCTGTTACCTCAGGTCATTCAGCGACTTACACTGTTTATGGTGTTGAAATCACAGAACGGAAGATGATAGAGGAAATTACGACTCTTGGGAGGAAAATTACACCTTTGCAGTCACATCGGGATCTCCAGCATCACGATTGGATAGTTATGACAGATATAACGGTGAGGTGTCTGAGAGCATGACCAGCAAAGAAAAATCATTCACTTTGGTTGTGGATGGTGTCACTGTTTGCTCCAATGAACCTATTTCAAATGTTGGCAAAGTTGATAAGGTAATTGGAAACTATAGGTATATTTTTTGATTTAATTTCGCATTACAGATGAGGGTATGTCAGTGTTTTGACACCTCATCTTTCTCTGCCAAACTATTGGATACTTAAAATAGATTTTCACAATGTACTGGCAGTTATGAACGGCAACATAAAAATTAAAAAGAGCAACTGTTCATCTCGGACAGTTGCTCCTGTAAAAACGGTTCAATATTAGTAAAAAACGACAATCTTTATGAATGAAATTATTTATAAAGACCCTGTATCTTTTGATAAGAACTGTTCTCTTCTTATGAGGCAAATTCAGTTCTTTATCAAGAAAGACGCAAAATATATTATTTCAGTATTTCACCTTTCTCATTGAAGAACACCGTACTTTCAGCTCCCTCCTTGTCTGTCAGAACAACCTGATAGGTCTTGCTGCCATCCTCTGCCGCTTCCACCGCCGCTTCCTTGACGGTTGATTCCGCAAAATTTTTGGCGATTGCTTCCGTTACCGCTGCCGGAAGGTCTTTCACTTCAATAGGGGTGAAGTCATTTACTGCCATGACTGTTTCAACACCTGAGGTCAAATTTTCGGCAAATGCCACTGTTGTTCCTAATCCCATTACCAATGCTACTGCAACAAAAAATTTTTTCATAATCTTATATTTTTAATGGTTATTGTTTTACGATAATGATAAGGCAATTCCCATGCCAAAAGAATATTTATTCTGATTATCAGTTAATTGTCATTTTTTTTATTATGTAAAAAATGGAAATAATCCTCATATAGTGTGGTCTGATGTAGAATGTTTCCACACTTATAAAAATAGGCAGGAATTCTGCCTATTTTGTGCGTAAAACCAAAATCTGTTGCACATTAACTTCTGTTACAAGTTCTTTTTTATTTTGTATGACAAGATAAAGGCTATTATAACAAGAGGCTGTCAAGTCATTTTTTTAAGACAGCCCTTGTATTTTATCTGATAGTGGGCATGAATACAATGTTAATAGTTATATCCTTTGTCGCTGTAAATGAATATGAACCGGCTGATGTCTGGGAGTATTCCCCAAGATCGTCCAAAGCCTGCCATCTGGTAGTAAAGAAACCTCTCAGATAGTTATATCTCCAGCGGTCACCTTCTCCCGGCACGGCATAATCCGCACCATCCGCATATATTGTTACCCGGTCTCCATATGAGAACTCACGGGTTTGCTGACCGGAACTCAGACCGGTAGCAGAAAAGCCAATTCTGAAATCACCGTGCGTATACAAGGAGAAAGAATTGTTACTCCACATGCCAGTCTGTATAGTCACCTTTATAGGATTGTCCGCTTTGAAATCGTATACGAATCTGCTTCCATCAGGATAACGGCTGTAATCATTGTACGTAAATAAATATTGACCATATTGTCCGGAGGGTATCCCGTTGCCATTCACATACCATTCATCCTCTCCATATTTCCAACCGGATTCCGGCTCTGGAGATATCAGGTAACCACCTCGTTCCAAGTTTTCATCATCCGGTGAAAGATTCAATACTATTTCTGAAGCAGATGGTAGCAATGTGGTTTCACCACGTTCATCAAAGACATCCAGTTTGCCTCTTCCTGTCCGGATGGAGAAATAGAACGTTTTACCGGCTTTTGAAAAGTTCGCCTGCAAAGTACTGTTCGAACTTTGCAACTGCACAGTAGTACTGGCTGAGGAGGCATTCATAATTTTTGCATCTCCTTTAGTCACAGTCCATCCGGAAAATGTGTATCCGGATTTTGCAACAGCGGTGATGGGGATATTGGTTTTTACTTTGTATGTTCCCCCTCCGGTAACAGTTCCTCCGGAGGTCGGATTGGCAGTCAGGGTCAAAGTACGTTTCTTTTCCTTGAACTTGCACTTGAATTTATGATCCTTGCCATTCAGAAAAACTTGATATGATACAGAACTTCCACTGCCTGTATAATTGTACTTTTGGGGTTCATCTGACGGTCCCCCGTAGAAATAGTCTATCTCATATCCGTCAGAGGCTTCAGCACCTACCGTGGGTCTTTCTTTACCATCATAAAGTCCCTCTCCATAAGCGGTACCACCGATAAACGATACGGTACGTGAGTCCGCATCCTCTTCTCCGTCAACCTCGATAGTCACCGCGGTCTTTCCGGTTGTGAGCTCTTTTTCAATTTCTTCACTGCATGAGCAGCCTAAGAAGATGGTTGCCAGCAGCACAATGTAATGTAAATGATTTGTTTTCATAAATTGTATTTTGATAGTTTTTAATATGCAAATGTAAGTGGGAAGCAGCACAACCTTTTTGTGCTGCCCTTCACTAAATTTTAATTTTCAGTTGGATATCAAAAGATTTCTTGAAATAATATGTATTTCGTTCATTGTCATATTCAATCTCTGCACCCATGGCCCGGAGCTCTAAGAAGTAATTAATGATTGTATTGCGATGTACGCCCATTTCCTTCGCTATTTTTGCGGCACTTCCTGTATGTTCTTTTTTCAGCAGACGGGTCAGTGTCTGTAATCTTTCCATGTAGTCCAGTATTCTCATAATCCTCTTCTTTTTCTGATGTATGGCCTGACCGGCCTTCCGTACTTTCTCACCTCATAATGCAGATGGTTTCCCGTGCTTTTTCCGCTTGATCCGATGAATCCGATCACTTTGCCACTCCTGACCTCTTCACCTTCCGGAACATAACAGGCGGACAAGTGCCCGTACAGGGTCACAAAACCATAGGCATGGCGTAACATCACACAGTATCCATATCCTCCCTTTCTTCCTGAGTATATGACTTTTCCATCAGCTGCGGCATGCACGGTCGATGCAAGTTCCGCCGCAATATCCACTCCTGAATGGAACCTGCGCTGTCCGGTAACCGGGTCGCTCCTCCATCCGTAGGCGGAACTGATACGGTGGAACCGGTGTACAGGGGGATGTACCGGTATCCTGTATTCCAGATGATGCCTCTCCACGATGTCCATGATCTCCCCGATGCGCTCAAGACTGGAACACCGGGAGAGTGCGTCCTCCAATATGGCCCTTTCCTTATCAGGTACCGGACAGAAGAGGCATAGGAACAGAACTAGTTTCGTTATCATGTGGTATCCTTTATGGTTTTCCTACAATCTCCGGGAACAGTATCTCCGCATTGATCAGCTGTTTGTTCTTCAATTTGTAATAGAAATGTCTTCCCCCGTTTCTCTCCTGTATCTCTATGATGAGCACCTTCTTGTCCGGTATGGTGAATTTCGGAAGGGCGACCGTAAAGTCACATGAGGAAAGCGCAGCCACCTCCTCCGGACGGTTGAAAGAGAAGAGGGGCTGCTGCTCCAGCTGCTGGACGGCGGTCTTTTTCCGTTTTTTCGCATCCTGTATATAAAAACGGATGAAGTCTATGGTATAGCCGATCTGGGAACGGTTGTGCAGCCCGAAGCGGAACAGCAGGATATCATTGTCCACAAAGATATTGGTCACGCAGAATCTCATGCCGGCCACCTCGTCCCTGATATTGGTCAGCAGCTTCGGCCTCCGTGATATCTCTTTTTCAAGCAGTGCTTTCTGCCGGGTATTCCGCTCTCTTCCCTCCAGTATGGCCACCTGCTTCTTTTTGGTGTCCTGTTTGTCCACAATGAAGGAAAATCTCTCACATCCGGGCGCATACCGCAGGTCAAACGTATAGAACCTGCCGCTTTCGGTGATGGCTGTAAGGTTGGTCTGCAGGGCAAACGGCGACACGGCCTGAGTGCGACAATATTGTTCACATTCTCCGCTTTCTCCACCTGTACGGTGGTGTTTCCGAAATCCACATACACGATTTTTTCCGGATAGATCACATGGGTCAGTTTCTCGTCAGAAACCGGAAGAACCGCCGTTTCCGGCATGGTACCGCCCTCCTTGTAGACAGCCTGCGCTCCCTCGTCGAAGGATATGCAATAGGTGTAATACCTGCTGTCCTCCGTAACAACCGACAGGTTGGTCTCTCCTTTGAAATCCCTTACCGTTGATTTCAGCCGGATGACGGACGGACATACCTGTATGACTTCCCCTATGATGTTCTCATCCCCCATGTTCAGGTATTTCACGGGAGTGGGGAATATCATATGGAGCGTCTTCTCATAACCGATCTTCAGGTTTCTGCACTCCAGCTCGTCAATACGGGGCTGCTGGGCTCTTCCTGATAAAAAAGCAAACAGGAGAAGTATCCCTGTGATGTAAATTCTGTTTTGTCTCATATCTTGATAAATTATATTTTAATAGTTTGATGTTTATCTTTGCATCCGGCTTTAGAATTTGATTCGTGATGAATTTCCTGTCCGGCATTCTTAACGTTTGCTATTTGATTGTCTGTCCCTTTGACATTTGTCCGGTTCATCTTCCGATTGCCCTCTTCCTGTTTCCTTGAATATTCACGGTAACTTTTCCAAAACCCCAAAATGTGGAAAACAATGGTAAGGGTGAGAAGAAAGCAGAAAAGCAAGATGGTCACAGAGCCGTCTTTCGATAGGAATTCTTCCATTTCGTACAGTTCTTTTAATTATCATTCGTTATTGTCACTTCCCAGGTCCGTTTATAATAGTTTACAGGCACTTCACTTTTTGAGCGTCGGATGTTCTTGTAGGCACGGCTTTAACGTCCGGAGCAGCTGCCGGTCTTCAACAGTGCCGGATCGACCAGGTCGAAAATCCAGTGTGACTGGCGTATGAGCAGTTCAACCCTTACGGTGCATCATCCGGCTTCAATCCGGGAAGTCCCGGCAGACCGTTCATGTCCGGAATAAGGCAGCGGCCGTCAGCCGGTTCATGAAGATACAGTCCGGTCCGTCCGTCTTTCAGGACGAGCCATGCCGGAAAGCATGCCTCCGGTTCATATTCCGACTGTTCCACTTCCGTGTCGTCTGTTCCCGGATAACGGACACGCATCCTGATCCGTATCGAAATCCCGTATTCAGGAAGGGAAAGAAACCTGTCAGCATCATCCGGTGTGAGGATTTCATGCAGTACGGATACATCAGGGGACAACAACCTTCCACGGGAGTGTGTCCTACTGTCCGGATACTGTTCACTGTTCATATGCAAGGAGGCCTTTCCGTCCGGCATGAATACACACCATACAAATACTCCCTCCTCCATGAGGTCACCTGTTATTGTCCTGCTGTCTTTCATATCTTTATTTTAATGTTTCAATATGCCGTTTCCGGTCAGCTTTCCCCCGGTTCTTTTTTCTCCATCAGAAACACGGCATAGTTGGTCTTGATGGTGACCTTCACTTTCTTGATATTCTTGCTTGCGGCCTGCTTGGTGGCGTTCACCACACCGTTCACGCCTCCGGCAATAAGCTGGCTGCCCATGTCCAGGCCTCCGGTTATCTGCGGATTTGTCCCGTCCACCGCCCCGGCCGTGGCATCCTTGTTGATTTCCGCCTTTGCGTTCCCCGGTACATAGATACCTTCCATTGCGTCTGAAGAATATACTTCTTTTTTAAACGGAAGTATGTTCCCGGCCACATTGACTGTCCTGATCTCCACAATGACCCTTTCGCCGTCTATCTTCCTCACTTCCCCGTACACCGGCGAGTCCTTCCTCACCCGACGGCCGTCATCGGTGAGACAGTCCTCACCCAGACGCATCTTCAGCGTGGATCCGGCCATCACGACCTGGTCGGAATGCACGTACGCGCGGATGCGTTCCGCCTGCTGCTCTTGTGCAAGGCGACCGTGTTGAATCTTGTCCTTGCCTCAGGGGCTTCCTTTGTCTCTTCCTTCTTCTCCACCTTCTTTTTCTCCTGTTTCCTTTTTTTCTTCTTCCGCAGTTCACGGGTGATACTGTCCAGGTTCTCTTGTGTGGGAAGGATATAGGAGCGGTATCCGCCTTCCGCCCGTATTCCTCTTCCGGCGGCATCTCACTGTTGATGATGAGTTGACGCATACGCTCTATGTCCACCGGATTGTCCCCGCCCTGTCCCTCCGCCTGCTTGCGCAGGGGGGTACGCTCGAGCTGGGCCTTCACATCCGTAATGGTCACATCCTTGTTGTCCGTGCTAAGACGGACGGTGTTCTGATTCTCTTCCTTTCCTTTCATCGCGGAGATTGTCCAAATGACAAGAAGGACAAGTAACCCGAACACGCTGACAATGATTACTTGAGTCTTCTTCATGTTCTTCTGTTTTATTCAATTTCTTTCTTTGTTTCCATCCGAGGTGTCCAACAGCTCGTATTCCTGTGTATAGTTCCGGAAGAAGAAGCCTGTCACATTCTCCGGATAGGACGGGGTGGTGCGTATGGCGTCGCCCCGGCTGTATATCCTTATACGTTTGACCCCGCCGGCATCATGGATGGACAGGATGGAGGTGAACAGCACGTTGTAACCGTCATCACGTATCCCGACCCTGTGCAGCTTCTCAAACACGCACTTGTAGATGACACCCCTGTCCGCCGCGTCGGCATAGGCGCGGTCGTTCAGGTATTTGTTCCAGATGGCGTTCAGCTCGGATTTCTCCACCAGAAACACGGCCTGCGCCTGGTTTCCGGAGATGCTCATCCTGTCGAAAGAGTTTACATAATAGGCCACCGCGTTGCAGTGGGCCTTCAACAGGGTCTCGTATAACTTGTCCGTTTCCATGGACTTCAATTGCAGGAACTCTCCGCCGGTATTCACGACAAGGATCCTGTCCGTCACTCCGCGGACGGTCATGTTCATGAAGAACAGCACCAGGCGACGATGGCCGCACACAACAGGCTGACCGCCTTGACATAGACGGAGGACCGCTTCTTGGCCTCTCCCAGTGAGGCGAAGTCCCTCACCATATTCTTTATATCCATTTTCATATTCTTCCGTTGTTTTAAAAAAGGTTATGGATCCTGCCTCTCACAATCGCCAGCAGGGACAGTTTCAACGCAAGGGAAAACAACACCTGCAGGACGACATTCCACGAGGTGTTCATGACATACTCGCAGACGATGGCGTCCGAAAACTTGCTGGCAAGGATGAAGGCCGGTACCATCAGATAACAGACCAGCAGGTTCTTGCACCACGTATGGAAATACGTCCGGGTACTCTCGTTGTAGAAACAGGCTATCGCCACAGGGATATAAGTTCCAGCAGGAGCAGGAACATGTATCTGCCGACTATGAACAGGGTCTGCGCGTACATGTAGAAAGGGGCGGCTATGACGCCGGCCACATACGCCAGCAGATAATCGAACGAACTGCCGACCGGATTGAGCAACACGCCGGCAACGTCCATTACCGACATGTCGCTGAACTGTTTCTCGAACTGTGCGATTATCGGCTTCTGGAACAGGTCGGCCACATCATAGACCTTTCCGCCGAATCCGGCCTGCAGATCGTCCATCAGTTTGCCGAACACCGTTTCCAGGGCTTCCAGCAGCACGGGGAACAGTGCGACGGCGGCTATGCAGAATACATACTGCCACACCAGGTTCATGTAATCCTTCATGGTGGGCGTGCCGTCCTCGTTGGACTGTACCTCCCGGTATACCGTATACAGACGGTGGATGAGCGTGACAGCCATGAATCCCGTCACTACCGCATAGAAGGCTTCCACGGCGATGTTCCCCCGGATACTTTCATAAGCATTGTGGATATGCTCGACCGATATTTCTGTTATTGATGCCATATTCCTATTCCGTTACAAGTCCCAAATTCCGTCTGATGGTACGCGTATGTGACATGATCTGTCTGATGGTGCCAGTGAAGCCTCCTGGCGACGGACTTCCTGAAGACATCCGTCGAGCTGCTCCATCCGTTCGCTGTCGTTCATTTTCAGGTCACTGCTGAGTATATCCCCGGTTAGGGAGATGATGGCGGCGTTGTTCGCCACCACGTCCTGCACGGCCGAAGTGATGCCCGGCAGCCCCTTCATGTCCATCTTCTCCGCCTCTTCCAGCGTCCTGAGGCAGTTGCTGTTCAACCGGTTCTGCCGGTCTATCAGGTCCGTGAACATCCGTGCGCGTCTGACGGTGGCGGACACCTTCTGGACATAGTCCAGGGCGGTCTGGAGCCTGTTCACCGATTCCGTCACCTGTTTCACCGTTGCTGCGGTATTTCCCGCGGTCAGTGTGCTCTGGGCGGTGTTGAGAGGGTCGGTAATCGCCGCCTGTGCGGCAGCCTTCAAGGTCATTCCGCCGCACAGGAGCAGAAGCAGAAGCGGCCTGTATCCCTTTAATCCTTTTTCCATACGGTCTCCTTTCATTTCCTGTCCTTTGACGGGTGTCTCTCCATGTATCTGCTATCGCTTCCTCCATCGGCATGGTCCTGGAATAGCCGTCAATCTCAGCCCATGTCTCCCCGTCGGTCTGGAAGGCGAGGAACTTCTCCCGGCTCAGTTCGTTGCGCACCACCACCGCATACCTCCCCTGGCCGCCGGTGAAGCGGATGAAGCACTCGGAATGCGGACGCTCCCCGGAAAAGTCGTTGCGGATGGACCGCATCATGTTGCACTGGGCGGGGTCGCCCCCATCTCGAACCTTTTCTCCACGGCCCTGTATACCACATCCGTTGTGGGAAGGATGTACAGCAGCTGGGTATTGGTGATCATGCCTTTGGTAAATTCGTCATCGGGAAGCTGGTCGGGACTCTGGACGATGGTCATCACCGCACCGTTCTCCTTGCGTATCTTCTGGTAGCAGAAGGCGACTGCGGAATGTATGCTGATATCCTCGCCTCTGGACTTCATCTGCGCCGTTTCGGCATACTCGTCAAAATGATCATTCCCCTTCTGGTCCGGTCGGAAGGATCTTGTCATGAATCACGTCGAAGATCAGGGCCATGACCAGGTCGGAGAGGAACTTGTCCTGTTTGATCTGCGTCAGCTCGAACACGACCAGCCGCCTGTTCCCGAAATCGGGCACTCCGTCGGTCCTGCATACATTGGCATACCGTTCACCGGGAAGGAACTCGCTGCATATGAGGCGGAAGGAGGACAGGTCAAAATAATTGGGGTCTACGTCCTTCCGCCGGCAAATATCCTCATAATGCTCCGTCACGTGGCGGTAGAAAGAGGGAAAGGAATGGGGCGGCAGGCAGGTGGCGTAATAATCCTGGATGAATTTTGTGAGGGCTACGGACTGCTCCTCCTCGTCCTTCCCGAACATGCGGCGCCAGAAACGCTGCACGATACCCGATAGCACCTCTATCTTGTTGTTGTCAAGGGAACGGCCCTCCAGATCGAAGAGATTCAGGCCCAGCGGTGTCTCCCCGTCATAGTCCACATGCAGCGAGATTTCAGGATAAAGCTTGCAGAGCTGTCCGAAAGAGTACCCGAACTCCACCACCACCACGATATAGCCCTGCTCGATGAGCTGCTGCACGATATTCAGTGTCAGCACGGACTTGCCGCCGCCGGTGGATGCCACCACGATGCCGTTGCGGGCCGGTATGCGTTTTTTCTTCGCGTCCCAGATATCCTTTTTCAAAGGTATCTGATAAATACGGTCATTGAAATACACCCCTTCCTCATCCGGGGTGAATGTCGTGTAGTTGATGAACAGACAGAGCGCGAGGGAAAGCGGGGTCAGGAACAGGAAACCGCTGTCAAGCCCTTTCTCCTGTCCGGGAACCGAAGCCAGGTATATGTTGGCCAGATGCTCGTAGGACGGTATATAGAATTTGAAGTCCGAGACGGTCAGGTATTCCCGCAGCTTCTTCTCGGCCCGGTCCAGCAGTTCCGGGCTGTCATCCCATATCATGACGGAAAAATTGGCACGGCAGAGGAGGTGCCTCTCCTCCATGATCTCCTTCTGCATGTTCTCGAGCTCGTCCGCCTTCGGCTCCAGCATGGCCCTGTCCCATCCCTTGTTGGTGCGGTAGACCGCCACACGGCGGGAGAACTCTTCATAAAGTTTATCCGAGCCCTCGAAATAGAGGATCTGGTTGACCGCATGGTTGCAGTGCAGGTGCACGCCCAGGCCTTCCAGTTCCGCCATGTACAGGCTGCATCCGGACACGGGCAGTGTGGTGTCCTCCACATCGCTTCTGACGGTGCGGTCAGGCAGATAGTCACCGTCACAGACGGTATAGCAACGCGCTTTCTCCCGGTCGACGGTGATCTCTCCGGAGAAATGGATGTCACGGTCGCAGTCAGCCCGGGGGAAGAAGTTGATGTACCGGATGACATACTCCCTCAGGCTGGCGGCGGCCATCCTTTCCAGACGGGTGTCCCTGATACTGTTTATCACACCAATGGCGGAGTTCACCCCCTCCAGAAATTCGGTGAGTTTCTCCCGGTCGGACACATGCAGCCTCTCCCGGTAGGAGAACGGGTTGGCATTGTACGAGGCTGCCAGGGAGGACAGGCCGGACAGGGTGAATATCAGAAGACAGTCATGTTCCAGATACTCACGGCCGGAGAAATGCCTCTGTTCCGCCTTGTCGATGAAGCTGTCCCCTTCCAGCTCATGAACGTACTCCCTTTTAAGGAACACGTCCTGCTTGTGCACGAAACTGCCGGAGGGCAGGTGTTTGAACGCTGGTAGAGACGCGCGTTGCGCTCCTCCAGGTCGGTACGGTGCAGGCTGTAACATTCCGGATTGTACATGCGGAACGCTACAGACACGCAGCCGTTTCTGGTAAGGATGACACCGTATTCGTCATTGATGACATCCAGTATGGAATATCCTTCGTTTGCCATTTTCTTATTGTTTGTTTATTTTTTATCCATTCGGTTGTTATTTGTATCTTTGCACAGGAATCAAACACTATTATTGTCTAACTTGATCTGTCTTATGATATGTTAAATGAATTGGGAGATATCTACCAAAAAATGGAAAGGGGCATACGGTATACTATTGTTTCCCTTGCCGCCTGCACTATTATTGTGTATCCGTTTTTGTTTATGTATATATCATCTTTCAGTAGCTATACTTTTGTCGTACAACTGATGTTGGCTACGGGAACTGCCGGAGCATATCTCAGTTTAACCACTCTTGTTTCCTGTCCGGTACAACCACCTCCATATGCTGTATTCGTTCCTATTCCTGTTCTCGCTTTTGGGGAGTTGATTTACCTTTATCTGATCGAAAGTAAAGGAATACAGATTTCTTTGGCCTGTTATTGGACAAGGTTTCTTGTGCTATATTCAAGTGTTGCCTACTTTAGTATTCTTCTCCTGTTTGCAAAGATTTGTTTGGGTAAGATTACATTGGGGGGCAAACACTGTTGCAGCTCCTTAAAAAAAAGTTGAATCATGCAGACGATGAGTCGTTCCTTTCTTTAGAGGGATCATTGATTTTTTTTTCGGTATCATTGCCACTCTTGCCATACTTTTTTAAGAACTCCATGTTCCCATGTATGGCAATTCTTATCAAAACATGCAGTGTCAGCATCCCCATGATAATGATGCATATATAATCAATTGGCATTCCGATTGTTTGTTCCAGCCAGTTTCTAACACTTTCCATACTGTCAATAGTTTATCTGTTTTTTCATTAAAGCATTTCTCACATCACGGTTTGTAACCGTCTTCTCCCAATGCGGCGGCCTGTACTTCTTCCTTGAGGCATTCTTATAGAACTTCCTTGCCAACAACAGACCACATCCGACAAGCAATACGAATATGAAAAGCATTTCACCGCCTGTCGTACCGTCCTCCAGCCAGCTCTTGACGTTCAGCAGGAGCACGGCCACGGCGAATCCGCCGTAACCGAGCAACAGATAGAAGTCGCGTACCAGCAGCCCGTGTATCTTGCACGGGTTCTCGATCCCTTTGCGCACCTTGTACTCCATGGCGGTCAGATTGAGAAGCTGACACCGGCTATCTTGCCCACGCAGAAGCTGATGACGGTCACCGCGATAAGGACATAGCCGACCATGTAGGCGACGTTCATCCATCCCTGTTTCTTGTTGCCCTCGCTGTTCTCGTCATTGATGAGTCTCCAGTTCTTTCCTATGCCTACGGCAAGCGCCATGACCATCACACCGAGGAAAACCGGCAGTGCGATGTCGTTCAGGACGGTGTTGATGTCACTTTTGATGGATTGTGCCCCTGCCGGAAGAACCGCCGCCAGCAGGACGGATAAAGTATAAATTTTCTTTTTCATTGCCTTTCTTGTTCTTTTTCAGTTATTGTTCCTTCATAATTGCCTCCGGGCTGCCAGCCGGTGATGGTGATGTCCTCTATCTCCACCCCGTTTCCGGCGGTTTTCAAAGTGTAGACATATTCCTTTCCGGATCGGAATGCCGCCGCCGGCATGACGAAGTCGTATGGATGTCCGCCGGCCACCAGCGCCACGTGCATGGCCGGACTGTCACCGGGATAGAGCAGCAGGCTTCCTGTCCCGGAGGATATTGTGCCTTTTTCCGGTTTTATCTCCAGTGAGCCCGTCAGAAGACTGTACGAAGCGGAGTAGCTGTAATCCGCCACTCTGACCGCGGTGACGGCGGCGGGCATTCTGAAAGTCACCTTCGAAAGAAGATGATACAGGGTGATGGAGGCGGAGGGTGCGTTCCCGGACACCATGGTCCTTTCCGAATACAGATAGTCTGTCTGGCTCCTTGCGTCCAGGCCCATCTTTCCGCCGCTGAAGGACGGGTTGTAAGGATAATACGCATATATGCCTTTATCCCCGTCCGACAGGGAAATCTCCGCGAATGTCCATTTCCCGGACCGGTTGAGGACTCGGATGTTGTCCGGATACAGGTTTCCCGCCGTATCCGTTACAAACATGCCGAACTCGCTGACGGACATTTCCTGCCCGTCATCACCACGTGCCGTGCAGGAGCTGATGGACATGACGGCGTCCTGCTCCGGACTGTCGTTAGGGCCGGAGCAGCCGCTGAGGGCTGCAACCGGCATTACAAACGTCAGACAAATAATGAGATGATTGAATGGTTTATCCATATTTATAGTTTTTAGTTTATGTCCACCGATACCTTTCTGTCCTGGTATACAGTGATTGACAGTTTCCTTCCGCTTTCGTTCTGGGTCAGCGTAATCGTGCCGCTACGGTCGGAAGTTGTCGGGTTTTCACTGACGGTTGCCGAGTTTGTGCCGGCACTGATCCAGGACACGTTGGCGGAAGCCGACCAGCCGATATTGCTGCGGGAGGTTTCGCTGCCGTTGGTGTATGTGATCTTCTGTGAGGTGACACTGTAGGTGACGGTTCCCCCGGTGGAGACGACGTCATCACCGCTGACGGCTCCGAGCGTGAATATGTACCCGTAGGTGATTACATCGGCGGGCTTTCCATCCTGATGGATTGTCACATGCCTGATTTTCCTCCGTAACTTGCCGTATAGGTACAATTGCGGGATGAAGTGCTGCCATTGGCCGCCACTGTGACAGTCGTGCCGCTCCGGCTGAAGCCCGACGCGCTTCCTGACCATGAGGCGGATGAGCTCACATCCACACTCCGGTATTCTGTGGTGGTGCCTGTTGTTATGCCGTTCCACTTCGTGTATTTCGGACGGCTTTGTGATGCTGTCGCACTCAGGCGGCTTGTGCCTCCGGATGAGCCGATACCGGACGGGCTGGCGGACACTGACAATGAGCCGTGGTCCAGTTGCCGTACTCCGTTGTCTGACTGCCGGCGGACTGTCTGACCGTACAGGCGGCCGACCTGCCGTTTGAAGTGGCCGTGACTGTGCAGGACCTTTCAGACGCTGTTGTGTTGTTGCCTGCTGTCAGTGTTGTTCCGGACAGGCTGAATCCGCTGCCGGCTGCCGACAATGACGGTGTGGCCCTGTCTGTTTCCGTACCGCCGGAACCGCTGACACCGTTCCACGTCCATGTGCGGGTACGGGTTGCCGCCGCGCTGATGGAGGATGTGCCTCCGCTTGCGGCTATCGTGGCCGGATTGGCTGACACTGTCACGTTCCAGGCACTCCATGACGCATATTGCCTGTTTCCTGCAGACTGGGTGATCGTACAGCTGGCTGATTTACCGGCATGGGTTGCCGTATATGTTATACTTCGCGTGCTTGTTGAGGTGTTGTTGCCGGCGCTGACTGTTTTTCCGGACAGGCTGAATCCGGCTGCACTGCCCGAGATGACAGGTGTGGCGGTTTCCGTACCGGTCTTTACCCCATTGGTATATACGTCACGCGCAGCCGAGCAGGTCAGCGTTGACGTTCCTCCGGCGGCCGCGATAGTGGTCGGACTGGCGGATATGTTTACTTCCAATCTCCGTAACCGGTTGTTCCGGCCGGCTGCTTGACTGTACAGGTCGCTGATTTACCGGCATGGGTTGCCGTGACTGTACAGGATCTTTCAGATGTTGTTGTGTTGTTGCCTGCTGTCAGTGTTGTTCCGGACAGGCTGAATCCGCTGCCGGCTGCCGACAATGACGGTGTGGCCCTGTCTGTTTCCGTACCTCCTGAACCGCCGACACCGTTCCACGTCCACGCACGGTACGGGCTGCATCGGCCGTGATGACGGATGTACCTCCCGTGTTTGCAACCGTTTCCGGATTGGCCGATACGGTTACACTCCAGTCGCTCCAGGATGCGTATTGTTTTGCACCGGCATCCTGTGTTATGGTCAGGCTGTTATCCGATGTTATGCCGTTGTAACTGCCTTTTACGGTAATACTTCTGGCATTTGTCGTAGTATTGTTGACAGCCAGGACCTGATTCCCGGACAGGCTGAATCCCGTCCCGGTTCCACTGAGGGAAACCGTTACATTTTCTTTTTTATCAGGATCCCGGTGGTCGTTATAATAAGTGCTGAGAACGGCTGTGACAGCCTTGTTTCCTCCGGCAGCGGGTATGTTTCCCGCAGTTGTGCTGATTTGCAAGGTCTGCCGCGTGGTAGCGGAGGACTGTTGTACCGGCAGGATGTAAGTCCTTCCGGATTCTGCCTGGGTAAACAGGACCTTGCCGTTTCGGGGAGCGGTATTCAGGTTTTCCGCCACCTTTATTGTTTTGCCCGCCTTGTCCGGGGTTATCCAGACGTCTGTCGTTGAAACCGTGTAATCCAATGGACTCTCAGTGCCGGGCAATGGCTTCCCGTTTATTGAATAATATTTGTTTGAAACCGTTTCGTAGTTATAGATGCCGCCGGAATAGCCGCTGCCGATGGTTTCCGGACTGACGGTAAAGGTATACTGCAGCTCTTTGCCCATGAACGGAATTACGGTAGTATGCCCCGCAAGGAATTCTTTCTTTGCCGTAAGGGTGTAGTCCTTTTTTGTGCCGTCGGCAAATAAAAGGGTAAGGAATGTACCGTCGGCATCCCGGTCCTGCGCCGGAATGACCGCAGTGAATGTGCCGCCGTCATTATACATCCGTATATCCGAGGTGGCTCCAAGGGTATTGGCGGTGCCGGTTCCCAGGTTGATATTGGCTGTAGCCTTGGCCCTTTGGATGGTCACGCCGGAAGTGCTCTCCCGCTTCCGGCGTATAAGTGACCTGCAGCCGGGACAGCCGGTGGGAGAAGGCGAGCGTTATGACCTTATCGGTTGTTCCGCTCCTGTTGGCCGCATACATGAAGTCGGAAAGCGTGATGCCTTCCCGCTGGTCCCCTGTATGCTGAAATTATAATCCAACGGATTGCCCATGTCTTCCCTGTAGGGGTAATAGGCATAATAATCCGTTTCATAGCCGGCGGCTATTTCGTTGGCGTCCCCGTCCGCCACGAACTGCGAGCGTTCCAGACGAACCGCTTGTTGTCCGCATAGTTTCCGGACGTTTTCAAGGTTGCAGGCGCTGATGACATGCGTACTGCCGCATAGACGCCGATGGCATCCCCGGTCTCAAACGTTGTCTCGGTTGCCCGTGCTCCCCCTGCGTCAATTTCAAAGGACACGGTATCACGGCTGTGGATTGCGGTGCCTTCCTCATTCTCACAGCCCTGCAGGGACAGGAGGGTTGTCATGGCCAGCCAGGGGAAAAGGCTGTTTAAAATATTCTTCATTTTCATCGTTTTGTCTGATTATGGGGGATTGGCAGCCCCGATATGGTTTGTAACAGGGCGGGAAGAAAGGCTTCCCGCCCCTTAAAGTCAGATTACAGGTACAAGCTGGATTTCACCTTTCACATCGTCTGTCCAGGGTTCGATGGTCACACCACTGCCATCGGCACCGCCGATGACCAGACCGTTATTCCCCAGTACGATGTCGTAGATATTACGGTAAGAGCGTTCCCATTTTGTTCCGGCCGGGAAGGTGAATTGCAGCTGCTTTCCGTCAATGGTGAACACGGCCTGCATATCCTTGCCCGCTGTCGCATCAACCGGAACGACAATGGATGAAAAGGATACGGCCTTGTCTGTCAGAGTGGCGCCGGCGCTGAATTCCACATTGCCTGCCGTCGTTCTTGTCAGGGAACCTGTTGAAATATCCATAGTGGCACGGGTATACAACGGAGTGGCGGAACCGACATTCTTCAGTGTGATTCCGGTAAGGACGCCTTCCTGTCTGTATCCTTCCGTTTTCTTCATGCGGAATACGACCTGTGAAAGGGCATGTTTCATCGTGATGTTCACATTACGGTTCAGGATGCTCGCCTTGGTGTCGCCCTGTCCGTACAGATGGTCCGTCTGGGTGGTGATGTCCACCGGAAGGGCGGAGGGGGTGGTCAGCGTGGCATCATACGGATAATAAGCGAACACCGTCGCCTCGTTCTCATCCAGCAGGATCTCTTCCGAAGTCCATCCGGCAGCTGAATAGGTGAAAGGGGTGTTGGTATAGACGGCATTCTGGTTGTACGGAGTGCCCAGAGTACCGTTGCAGACATAAAGACCCAGCTTGTCACCGGCTTCCCAGGCGGTCTTTTCCGCGCGGGAAACAGCGGGAGCACCGATGTTGGCGTTGATTTTCAAGGAGGCACGGACATCCTTGACGGTTCCTTCTTCATTCTCGGAACAGCTGCATGCCAATACGGCAAGACACGCTGCGAACAAAAACATTTTCTTCATTTTGTAAATTTTAATTGATGATAAAAAACAGTATTAATAAGTAATTATTCCCTGGCCCCATTCCACATTCTGCCAGTCCTCGATGGAAGCGGATGCGGTATGTAGGGACGGGGATACGCGGACGGTGATGTCCACACTGATACCGTCAGCGGTGAAGTCCTTGAACACATCACTCAGGTCAAGATCCGCATCCACGGGCATGTCCCCGTCCAGATGAAGACGGATGACATTGCTCACCCCGGTATTGATGCCGAACACCAGCACTTCCTTCCGGAAGAAATTCTCCTTTTCAGGGGAGACGGTGAAAGGCAGGGTGGCGAAACCGCTTCCCTTTTCCCTTGTACGTACATACCGGCTTGTGGTCACGCCGTCAAGTTCGGCGGTGATTCCGGTATATTCCAGAATTCCCGTATTCGTCACCGTGATGTTGAAGACAATCCGCTGCACCATCAGTTTGCTCTCGCAGATGACGTGCAGGGTGTCGTCAGTCATGACCGTACCGGTCACGGAAGAGGAATACGCATATCCCTGCTCCGCCGTGATCTTTCCCTGTTCCGTCGGAACACGCAGGCGGACGGTGGCGGCGGAGCCCGCATCCTCCAGGATGTTGACATCCTTGTTGCAGGCGAGAAACTCGTAACTCCCGATATGCAAGGTCCCATACGCATCACCGCTTCCATTAAAAGGAATGGAAAGATTGTCATATTCCGCCACGCCGTTACCGGTCAGCGGAAAAACCATCAGGTTCATCTCCGCCTGTTCCGGTGTGCCCATATCGGAAGGGTGACGGAACCGTTACGGGCGTGCAGGTATCCTTTGTAGATACAATCCTCGGTGAACGGGCCGTCACAAGAGGAAAGTGACAGCAGGGACAGGAATATGCCGGGCAGAATTCTTACTATTTTATTCATATTGCGACAGGTTTAAATTATACGTTGTTATCAGCCGGTTGATTTCCGGATCAAGACGACCGCGATAGGCTTTGGAACCGTCCAGTTCCAGTGAGCGCATGAAGGAGGACACGGCTTTGCCGTCATCTTTCAGACGGCTGTACAGGATGGACAGCAGATAGCACACATTGGAACTTTCCGGCAGGGATTCCAATATTCCGGCAGCCCGTGCATCATAGCCCAGTGACATCAGGCAGATGGCCGTGTTGTAGTCGTTATAGTCCGACAGTATCACCAGCGCGTCCTTGTACTGCCTGTCCTCCATCAGGTCGAGACCGTGCATGTAGGCCGAGTCAAGGACGGTGGTGTATTTGAATTCCTCTATCATATCCCGGCGGTGCAGGTAGAATGCGAAGTTCACCGCACGTGCCAGAGGATAATAGTTCTCCCTGATATGCTTGTAGGCATCCGGAAAACGTTTCCGATCCCGGCCTCCCTTGCGTCCGGATCCTTGACGGAGGACATGATATCCAGAACGGCTGACCTGTCATCCATTTCCGTATCCTGTTGTACCTTGCGGACAAGAAGCTGCCAGTCCTCGCCAATCCACCGGGGACGGATCAGGGTGTCGATGCCGGTCCTGTCATCCGTCCTTCCGGACAGGTACTCCTTCAAGCAACGGCACGCTGCCTGGACAGGATACGGTTCGCGGCCGCGCTGCCTTCCGGGGATGCGGTGGCGGTCATGTCAATACTGTCCATCACCAACTCACCGGTATAGGTCAGCTTGTTGATCGCTTCCAGGACTTTGTCTATTTCGGAACGGTTGTTCCCGTATTCCTCGTCAAACAGGTATCTGCCTGCCGGATAATTGATATAGGCGGTCGTATTGGCCGTGGCCTTGCGGTATATCTTCTCCTTCCTGTACCGGGGCGCATGGTCCAGGAACTGCACCATACTGCTTATATAATAGGTAATGGTATCCGAGGACGGTAAATTGGCGGAACTGCCATTGACGGCAAGTATCCTTCCGTCTACTGTCAGGTCAATACGTTTCGTGTTATCGGTAACATCCATCTCCTGCCGGTAATAATAGCTGAAGGTATTGTTCCTGTTCCTGATGACCGTATCCAGACGGGCGGCCTGGTAAGGGAAACGAACCAGCTCCTCATATTTGCGTGACACCGCGTCACGTTTGCGTTCGTTCTCCGCAATGCGCTTGTAATCGAAGTATCTCTCCGCTATACGCGCCGAATCTTCCGGCGTCACCCTGCGTACCTTCAGAGGGGTGCCTTCCGAGAACATGCGGTAGCGGGACGGAATCAGCGTGGTGTCCAGGTCACGGCGGAGCCAGTAAGCGGGAAATACGGACAGGATGGTGTTGTGGCCGGCGATGGCCATGCGGTTCCGTTCCATCTTCGCGTTGAAGTGCTGGTAACGGCGGTTCCATCTCTCAGTCCAGTCAATCCATTCCTCGCGGGCGATATAGTCATGCTTCCATGCCTGGTAGAACTCCTCCTCCAGCTCGGCCATGGCACGGCGGTAGCCTTTCATGTCGAACATCTCTTTCAGATAGGCGGAATCCGGGATGATGCTGTTTATGAAGCCTGGTACTGCGCGTATCCTTTTTTCTGCCGCTTGACGAAGTCGGCGCCGGATAGGAAGATCCTCTCCAGTTCTATGCGTCTGTCACGCTTGTAGGCCACAGGGTCAGCTGTACCTGCCATTTGTCATCTATCAGCCTGCCCGGAACGGTCACGACAAAATCCAGATTCACTTTTCCGGCACGCTCGGGGATGTTCCTGTTACGCGCGACAATGGTCACCTCGTCCAGCTGCAACACGGTCATCTCTTCACCCGTAACGCTGTCACGTTCGGCCATGGTGACAATATGTTCCACTCCCGAACTGTCCTTCCAGGTGATTTTTCGGGAACGGAATAGCATGTCGTGTCCGGTGCAGGCCGCTTGCCGGCCTGTGAGAGACCGACCTTGCTGATGCTCCTTTCCATCTTGTGGGACAGGGAACAGGATAAGGACAGCAGTGGAAGTAAAAGGATTACAGGTATGTTTCTTTTTTTCATAGGACCGTACATTTAGAAAAGATATATCATGTTCAACGCCACACGTGAAGGTATCAGATACCATCCGTGTTTTCTGCCCAGGAAGCGCCGCATTCCCGGCAACGGTATTCGTTGTACCTCGCCCAGACCGCGGCGCCGCCGAGTTCCCATTCTATGTTCCATGTTTTTGACAGGGGGTAGGCCTTGCCGATGGAGAGGCCGATGCCGTAGCCTTCTCCCTCATAACGTTTCTTGTTCCATATCCTGCCGATCGAATAGCCGCTTGCCAGGGTGTTCATCCCGACAAAAAAATTGGAGTAGGACTCCACGAACCAGTAGCGCACGCCCGGCATGACAGTCAGGTTGCGGAACTGGCGGTTATCCTTAAAGACGAAGGGATTGTACTGGACCGGTAGATGAAGCGACCATCGGCGGTTCAGCGTCATGGACCCTCCAGGTTGATGTTGCCCGTTGCCAGCCCTATCAGGTTGGTACGTGCGGAATAGAACTGGGCCGGGGATGCCAGGCAGACGCCCAACAATATCCCCAGAAAAAGAATTTCTTTCTCATCTGTTTTCTCCTTCCTGATTGGACGGCCGGGAATTCAGCACGGTGATGTCCCATGCCGTCAGCGTGTTGAAGTAACGCGTCCCATTCACGGGCGGAAATGTCAAATTTGACACTGACCTCCATACCCTCCTCCATGGGAAAACGGTCCATGTTGTCATTCATCACTTGCAGGCAGATCCTCTTCGGATACTGGTCTTGCGTTTCTATCACAAACTCACGGGACTTCCACGGAGTGCCCGATGTCTTTCCGACTCCTTCCTTAACCGGAAAGAGGATAAGTACTTTTCCTTTTATCTCCATATTTTTTTCGTTTATGTGTTTTTAATCAAGTGAACGGGGATGAACCGCAACCATCCTTTTCACGATCTGCTAAAACCATTCGGCATCCGGATCGACCTCCACGGAAAGCCGGTCCATGATCCATGTGATCAGTCTGTTGACAAAGCCCATGTTTTTATCCTTTTAAAAAAGAGTATTATCCTTCAATTGCCTGCTCAGACTTATATGGCGGCCGTCATCAACTCCGGTCATATAAGCCTTGTGGTTCGTCTTATGCCTGTTCGCCACAGGCTTTCTTCTGACAAGCCTGAACCTGCCCATATAGTCGTCTATCAGTTTTTGGTGACAGATCATGAGGCCGGTTTCCTGCGGCGTCTGCCCGGACTTCTCCAGCTGCATGCGTAAACCGGGTATGCAGCCTTCCAGATAAGACCGGATATAGTCCTTCTTACCTTTGGCGGTTCTCCAGTAACCGCGTCTGCCTTGCACATACCCGGAATACTTCTCTTCGGACAGACGTCTGAAGGTTTTACGCAGGTAGTCAAAGAGCGCAATGACAGTTGCCGCATTTTCCTCTGTCCCGATTACCACCATATGGGTTGTGCCCGCGTAGAGCAGCATCTTGCAGTAATTGTATTCACATAAGACCCTCATCAGGTCACGTTTCCAGATATTGCCGGCTGCATCCTTGTAGCTGATTCTGTCAGATTCGCAGGCTGTCAGCCGGTTTTGTGGATTCTCACCGGCAAGATCAAGCAGGGAGAGGTTATATTCCATAAGCAGGCGGTGTACCGCCGCTGCCGCCGCATGAGCTTCACCTTCAGATCCGATCTGTGTGGCGGATTCTTTGAGCCGGATAAGCTTGCGGATTCTTTCCGTTATCTTTTCTGATACTTCTTTCATATTGTTTGCTGTATTACATCTCATTTCCTGCAGTCATTGCTTTTTTTTACAGGCTTGCAGGAACTCGTTGAAATCGTTATGCCGGGGATACAGCCGGACGGACTCATTGACCAGTACCGTATCCTTCCCAAGATTCCCCTCCAGTTTGTCCAGGGCGTCCATGCCTGCCTTGTCGTTGTCCAGAAAGGCATGTACCAGCGGTGCCGGGAAAGGAACTCTCCGGACCTGCCGGCCATGGCCGTGGAGTTCAGGATGCAGAAATTCATTGGCGGCAGTCCGGGATGTTCCCTGGCATACTGGAGATAGCTGAGAAAATCCATGAATCCCTCGAAAACGGCACAACGGTCGCCTCCATTGTCAAGACAGGTGACGGCTTTTACTCCGGCACATCCCTTGAATATCGGATTCCTGAGCTCCATGCCTCCCTTGTCATTGGGGAAAGCTACGGCGAAACAGCGCCTGTCCTTCCTTCCGCTGAAATGGTAGTATGCTTCCTTGCAATATGCCTTTGCAATGTCCGCATCAATTCCACGCCGGCCCATGTATTCCAGAAGCATCCTGTTGGTCAGGGGATTGATATTGTCAACAGTCAGTCTGGGGCTGGTGCCGGCATCCCCGGCGGAAGTCGGAACAGGGAGAGGGTCGGACGGGGCGGACAGGTCACTTTTTTCAATCCGCCGCATGGCGGAGTGAAAATCGCACCGTTCCAGACGCATGACCAGGTCAGCCACACCTCCCGAGCTGTCCTCACCGAAATCCTTCCATTTGTTCGTGTGCAGGTTCACCATGAAGCTGGGGGTCTCCTCATTTCTGAAAGGGGAGCTGTACATGAGATAGCCGTGGTAGGACCTGACCGGTTCATGACCGTATTTTTCCAGTATCTCCCGCAAGGGGATCGCATTGGCTTCCTGTGATTTCATAATCTTTCGTTTTTTTTAAGTTCCTGCCGCACCGGCTTCACAGCGGACGGAGGATGGAATGTTCTTTCACATACTAACTAATGTCAAAATATCATGCGGTCCGGACGGACGTCAGCCTGCTCCTGAGAAAACATAGCGGGCTCCTGATGCGCCCGTTGCTGCGCTCGATTTCCTTCAGGGCGGCTTCCAGCACACGGGGGGAGTCTGCGGACAGATGCAGAATCTCATACTGCTGTGCCGGAGAAATGCCTAGACGCTCAAGGGCGGCACGGAAACCGTCCTGCCTCTTTTCTCCTGAACATTCAGCGTTGTACTTGCGGATATAGTTCTCTATCAGCGGAGTGAGGCAGCCGCCCACACTGTAACGGTAGTCACCGTTACGGATGCTGTCCTTGACGGCGGCTATGGCGTACTCCAGAGGCATGGCCGGATAACGGGCTTTCAGAATGCACGCCCAGCGGATCTGGTCATCCTTCAGGTTCAGGTATTCCAGATCGGATTTTAAAGTCCGGATGGAATTGTCCTCCTCATCCGTCTTTTCCTGAACGGATGTAAAGGAGCTTGAGGATGATATG
>ENA-OQAS01000310-OQAS01000310.1-human-gut-metagenome-genome-assembly--contig:-NODE-310-length-25766-cov-2.188619_pt1 | contig 25766 bp, 31 predicted proteins | sample MGYA00242733_ERZ504523 | MGnify/ENA primary metagenome ERZ504523 (study PRJEB26092, sample SAMD00036239) | human gut metagenome | host: Homo sapiens | study: EMG produced TPA metagenomics assembly of...
GGTCGTTGGATGAGGGCTACTTGGGATCAGGTTCTGATTATGCGAGCTACTTTGCTTCTATCGCGGGTGGCTATCGCAATAGCAACCTTTCCGATGAGGATGCTCGTCTCTATATCTACGACGATTTGGGCGTTTCTCAGCGTTGGGCTAACAAGTTCTCCGAAGCTGGCATTGAAACGGTTGCTGACTTGGTAGGACATACTGAAGATGAGCTTTTGCGCATCGAAGGCATTGGCACCAAGGCTATCGAAGAATTAAAGGCTGGCCTTGAGGCGCATGGTCTGTCTCATGTGATTGAAGATGACCTGACTGCTTCTCGTGACGATATGAGTCAGTTGCTCGATATGGTGTTCTCGCCTGATGATACGGTGCTGATTGGCGGCGATCATCCTGCTACCTTCAACACTGAAGGGGAGGACATGCTTGGTGAAGCACTTCCACCGCGTTCTTACCAGCGCAACCTGGAAGAGCTTGATGCCTTGCTGGGCTCTGCTGACTTGGGCTTTAATCTGACGGGATCGGAAGAAGAGACTTCTTCTGATGTCGAGAATGAGCAGTAGTTGCAAATTCCTACTTAAGCGCAAAATATATCAAACTAAAGTGCCTTCTTCACTGGAAGGGCACTTTTACTATTGGTTCAAAAGGTATTTTGTGCCATTTTCTGGGAAAAGTAGTCCATAGGTACCGAATCACCTCTGTGTCTGGGGGCGGCACTTATCGAAGCCGATGAGAAATGGTCGGTAAGGTCATCTTTCAATTAAGTAGATGAATTCAAGTATGCGGAAGCGGTGTGGGACTTTTGGTTGCGTAAAAGTGGTGTGAGATCCTGGATTAAAAACGCTTCGCAAAGGATATCGCTTATGATTGCGGGCGGACAGCAAAAAACAAGTTGATATCAAGCACCTACCGATGTCGTGTATAAAAAAGGAGTTAGGTATGTCGTCAATTTTATTTAAGGACATAAATCTTATCGACGCGAATGGGGTGCATATGCCTCACGCGTACGTGGGTGTGCGTGATGGAATTATCGACTATGTTGGAGAGTTGGACCCCCTTGCAAACTTGGACGGTCCATCGGACGATCTATTGGATGGTCTAACGAACGGTCCGTCAGACGGACTATCGGACTCTTCAGTTTCTGCGCGTTCTTACGAGGAAGCCTATGATGGCAGAGGCAAAATCCTCATGCCGGGCCTTTATAATGCACACTCTCATGTACCAATGACTTTACTTCGTGGTATGGGTGAAAACCTTCCTTTGGATAAATGGCTCAATGACGCAATTTTTCCCTTTGAGGCATTGATGACCGACAAAGATTCGTATTATGCGACGTTAGCAGGCTTTGCAGAGATGATTCGATTCGGAGTGGTTTCCTGCACCGACATGTACTATCATTCGGAAGCTCGTGCGAAGGCAATTATTGAATCAGGCATCAAATGTAACTTAGGCCATAGTGTTCTCGATTTTGACCCAGACATTTCGTACGATCAAACCCCAGAAGCTGCAAAAAATGAGGAGCTCTTTAAGGAATATCACGGCGCAGGAGAGGGAAGACTTCTCATTGATTTTAACTTGCATGCAGAATATACCTCTACAGAAAAGGTCGTAGAAGGACTCGCTCAAGCGGCAGAACAAGCGGGAGTTCGTATGCAGGTTCATGTTGCGGAAACGGCTTCTGAAGTGGAGGGTTGCAAGGAACGTCATGCCGGAAAAACTCCTGTGGAGTATTTGGCTGATTGTGGGCTGTTTGATGTTCCCGCTACTGCAGCTCATTGCGTTTGGTTAACCGAAAACGATCGACGAATTCTAGCAGAAAAGAAGGTATTTGTTGCAACGTGTCCTGCGTCAAACGCCAAGCTGGGAAGTGGAATTGCTCAGGTAAGGGCAATGCTGGAAGCAGGCATAACGGTGGCGCTTGGCACCGATGGTGTCGCAAGCAATAACGCACACAACATGTTTAGGGATATGTATTTGCTTGCCCTTATGGAGCGGGCGCATAATCATACGCCGTTGGGTCTGACCTCTTCGGAAATCATACAAATCGCAACCCGCAACGGTGCACTATCTCAGGGTCGTGAAGATTGTGGCGATGTGAAAGTTGGCAATCGGGCGGATTTGGTAGTGCTTGCATCAGATACTCCTTGGATGGTTCCTTGCGATGATTTAACAGGTGCTCTGGTTTACTCAGCACAGGGTAGTGACGTGGTTCTCACTATGGTTGATGGCAAAGTGCTCTATAAGGATGGCATGTATACCACAATTGATATTGAGCGTGCCTTAGCAGAGGTAACTGCTTCACGTAAGCGCATTATGGCGCAGCTCTAACAATGCGTCTGAAAATGTGTCAGAAAATGTGACAAGATTTGCGGCTGAGTCTGCGGCGAAGTTTATAGCAAAAATGCGCCAGAACATGCGGCGAAGTCCGTGACTGAAAATGCGCCTGAAAAGGTGACGGAATTTGTGGCGGAGTCCGTGCGGAATACGCGGCAAAATCTGCTTGGTATTAATTACCGCAACTTATCATTTGTACCGATAATTTCCCTATCCCTAGTAGGTGAGGTATCCTAGTAAGGTATGTGAAAATCGAGAGGGATTAACCGTATGAAAACCTATTTGTCCGATGATCGCCCGCAGCCAGAAAGCCAAATTGGTGCGGCTTTGGAATCGCTTGCTCACACCATCCATGAGCGTCGCGATGCAGGTGAAAAAAGCTATACCTATCGCCTTTTGATGGGCGATTTAGACAAGCTGTTGAAGAAGCTTGTAGAAGAAGCTCATGAAACTACATTGGCAGCAAAAGACATTGCTGCTTTAGACGCTGTCGCGGCGGCAAAGCCTGACGCCGTGGATGAGAAACTCCGTAGTGCAGAAGTGGATCACCTCCGTTACGAGGCGGGAGATGTGGTGTATCACCTGATGGTGCTTTTGGAGCGCTGTGGTATTTCGCTTGATGAATTTGCCGCAGAAATGAATTCGCGTATGACTGAAGATGAATTTCATTACGTCAAGGCGTGGTGCTTTTGAAGCCCGAACACATTAATCGCGGACACCACGAAGAATAGGGGACAACAATGGCAAAATTATTTGGAACTGACGGCGCTCGAGGTGTCGCCAATACTGAACTGACGTGTGATATCGCTTTTAAGCTTGGTCAAGCAGCAGTTGAATTCCTAGGAAAGACCATTGTTGTTGGTAAAGACACACGTCTTTCTGGCGACATGCTGGAATGCGCTCTTAACGCGGGCATTATGAGTCGTGGGGGAACTGTGTTAGCGGCGGGCATTATCCCAACGCCCGGTGTTGCGTTCTTAACACGCGAACTATATGCAGATGGCGGCGTGGTTATTTCTGCTTCCCATAATCCTCCAGAGTACAACGGCATTAAGTTTTTCGATGGACAAGGTTTTAAACTGCCCGACGAAGTGGAAGCTTCTCTTGAAACCTTTGTTGAGGCAGGTGGAACTCCCATCGATCAGCTGCCTGCAGGTGATGAAGTGGGCGTTATTGTTCCAGTGGAAAATGCATGCGAGTTGTACATCAATCATGCAGTGTCTTTAGTTCGTGACGAGGGACTTTCATTTGAGGGCTTAAAGGTTGCTCTCGATACTGGTCACGGAGCTGCATCGCTTACTACCGCGCATGCGTTGGAAGAATTAGGCGCCGAAGTTGTAGTGATAAACGACGACTTTACCGGTACCGACATCAACGTAGAATGCGGTTCAACTCATCTCGAGCCTTTGAAAAACCTTATGGCAGCAACACACGCCAATATCGGCATTGCGCATGATGGCGATGCTGATCGCGTTATGTTCGTTGATGAGCTTGGCAATGAAATCGATGGAGATGTTGTAGAAGCGGTCTGCGCTATTGACTTAAAAGAACGCGGCGAACTTCCTGGCAATACCGTCGTTTCAACTGTTATGTGTAATTTAGGCTTTGTGAAGGCTATGGAAGCTGCAGGGATTGAAGTTATTCAAACTCAGGTAGGCGATCGTTATGTATTGCAGCAGCTGCGCGAAGGTGGTTTTGTGCTCGGCGGCGAACAGAGCGGCCATATGATTTCCTAAAACACAACTCAACAGGAGATGGCCTTATTACGGCATGCCAGTTCCTGTCTGCATGTTTAAGGAAAGGGGCTGCGGTTTCTGAGGTCGCAAGTGTTATGCAGCGTTTCCCTCAGGAGCTCATAAATGTTTGCGTTACTGATAAACATGCGGTTACCAATAATGAAGTGGTGGCTAAAGCAATTGAGGAGGGCGCTGACGAGTTAGGATCGAGCGGACGTATTCTCGTTCGTCCTAGTGGAACCGAGCCTCTGGTGCGCGTTATGGTAGAAGCGCCCACGCACGATCAGGCTCATGAGGTTGCTGCGAAAATTGCCGATATTATTGAAGCGGAGCTTGGCGCGTAAAGCTTCACACATGAAAGAAAATAGTAAAGCCCACCAGGTGTTCAAGTATCACTTGGTGGGCTTCTTTTGCCCTATAACTTTTTTTCGGACGCATTTGCCTCAAGATTGATAGGAAGGAAGCTCAGGGCAATGTGCGTCAACTGCGAGACGTTGTTATCGCAACTGGAAAAAGGCTAAAAGAGCGCGTAAGAGTGCGTTTCTAGCTGCGCTAAACGATAGGCCAAATTCCTGAGAAGTGCAGATAAAGCGAAAGCAGCGCAAAACCTAAAATGATAACTACGATAATGCGATCACGCCATTGTGGGAAAATGCGCTCGCCATGTTCGTGTCGGCTGATGGCGAAAATAAGAATGCCCGGGGCTAACAGAATCGAAATAATCATGACGCCCTGCAAACCACATGACCATACCAAGAAGACGGTGTATATCACGCAAACGGTGCCAACCAATCGTGCAATCCAGAGCTTTGGAGCACCCGGAGCATCCATCCGCTCGTTTTTCCAGGAAATAATTGCGTAATACAAAGCTGATGATACATACGCAATCAAAATCATAGATACAGCGCAAGCGTAGAAGAACTGGTAGGTGCTTTCAGCGGCGGCGGACAAAACCAAAAACAGCTGAATAATAGCAACGCTTGTAACAATAGTCACAATAGGCGCGCCATGTTTATTCACACGTGCAAAAACGCGAGGGAACGCGCCCCATCGTGCCGCTTGGAAAGGGGTTTCGGAGGCGATAATGACATAGCCGAGCATAGCGCCAACGAGTGAAAGTACTACGCCAAGATTGACGATAATGGCGCCAATAGGGCCAATGGCAACTTCTAAAATGCCAGCCATAGAAGGAGTAGCAAGCTCTGCCATTTCTGCACGAGGCATAATACCCATAGAAAGCAGAGAAATAATCAAATACAACACGAATACTGAAGCAAAGCCATAAATCGTAGCACGACCTACGTCTTTGACGTACTTGGCTCTACCAGAAATAGTAATAGCTCCCTCAATACCTACGAACACCCATACCAAGGCAACCATGGTAGAAGTGATCTGGGTAAAGAAGTCGGGACCACCTGGTTCACCCCAGAAATTGTCCATAAAAATGGCAGGATCAAATTTTCCTAAGAGTGCAATAGAAACAATAAACAACGTAAGAGGAACTAATTTTGCAATAGTCACAACTACGTTAATGCCTGTTGCTTCTTTGACACCACGCGATACCAAAAACGCAATAAACCACAAAAAGATAGAAGCGCAAATTAGGGAGGGAAGATTGTTGCCTGCTCCAAAGACGGGGAAGAAATAGCCAAGTGCGCTAAAGAGCATAATGCGTAGCCAGCATTGGTTAAGCATGAACTTATCCAGTAGCCCCAAGCAGAATTAAAGCCTACGAACTTGCCAAAAGCGGCAGCGGCATACGCATAAATACCGCCTGTTAAGTTGGGGCGAACACGAGATAGTCCGTAGAACACTAAAGCAAGAGAAAGAACTCCAACAAAGCAAATAACCCAGGAAACCAAGACAGCTGCGGTATTGGCGCCACCGGCAGCGAGGTCACCTGCGAGAGAAAAGATACCGCCGCAAACGCTAGCGGTAATACCATCATGGTAAGACGAAAAAACACTTAAACCATTGGGGTCGATAATGCCGTTTTCAGAATCGGCAAGCTCAGGAGCTTTGGCGGAAGCTGAAGATGATATTTCAGAAGTTGACATTCGCTATCCTTTCAGAGGCGAACTGGCGTTTCATTGCAAATACCCAGAGCATTTTCCGAAAGATTTAAAGCAGTTAAACCGCTCAACAGCTTTGGGGTTCTTTAGAGCTCTTGATTTTGTGCGCTCTGTCACCTTGCGTGTCCTGCCTTCATCTTTATGTCATCTTGAATCTTCCTATTTATCCAGGTGTATCGCAGATGAATTAGGTAGAGGCAACAAGGACAGGGTGGTATGAAACAGTCAGTTACTTAAGGCCGAAATCTAGATACGATTTTTAATTCAAGGTACCTTATTTTGTAGAGAAAGGTGCACCGGATACCATTTGGAAATCCAGTGCGCCTTTAATTTGAACGTGCAAAACCTTGAGCGTTCAAATTCGAGAATCGTTCGAGAAGCGTTAGAATCGCAAGCTCAAGCAGGAAAGACCGCCGTCAATCTTGCGATATTCGGAGGTATCTACCACAAGGGTCTTGTAGCCTAAATCTTGCACTGCTTTTAATACGCTTGGGTAGCCTTCAGCTACGATGACGGTATCGTTTACCCAAATGCAGTTTGCGCCATAAGCTTCTTCCTCAGGAACAACTACCTTGTTGTACTGAGCGAATTCTGGCTTATCAATGAATTCTCCCGATACCAACATGTTGTTGTTTTCCAGGTAGTTTACCCCTGTCTTTAAGTGCAAAACTTTCTCCAGAGGTACTTCGGATCCCTTGAGACCCCAACCTTCAAGGATCTCAATAAACTGACGAATTCCTTCTTCATTCGTACGTGCTGAACGGCCTACATAGAAGTGATCGCCGACCATCATTACGTCGCCGCCCTCAAGGGTGCCAGGAGCAGTGATGTGCTTGATGTGGTCATCGTCAAAGAAGCGACGGATAACTGGTTCGATTTCGTTCTTTTCACCGTTGCGACTTCAGCGCCCGGATTAGTGATGATTGCACCATGCGGGTAATAACTGCAGGGTCTTCCACAAAGCAAGAATCAGGATATTCTTCCAAGGCAGGAAGAATGGTTACGTCTACGCCGCACTGTTCGAGAGCGTGAACATAATCGCGGTGCTCTTCAAGGGCACGTTCATAAATAGGCTGACCGAGTTCGGGAGCGCTCGTAATGCCGTCGCAAAGAGATTTGCCGGGACGGCGCACGATTACGTGGCTAAATTTCGTCATGAGAACCTTTCCGTATTACAAAATAAAAAAATGAGTAGTGTCGGTATCATACAATGAGGAAAACATCGAATGTACACCGCAAATTTCCTTTATAGCTCAAATGAGATGGTTTGGCTAATTGGTAATACTTATACATCACACCCTTTGTATTGTGTCTATCGGGTAAGCAAATTGCTCAAAGCTAGATTTTGCCTGTTCAGATTTGCTAGATTATTAGGTGGTTTTGATTTTGTAATCAATTGCGCGAGAAAGAGCCCGTGAATGAAAACAATTACTTGGGAAATACTGGTATTTCCACTCCTCAAAACGCTTTTGGTGCATTGCCTTTGCAGCGTTGCAGCGAAGAGGACGCCGTAGCGCTTTTGCGGAAAGCTTATGAGGGTGGAATGGTATTTTTTGACACTGCACGCGCCTATTCAAATAGTGAAGAACGTGTGGGAATAGCTTTTAAGGGTATGCGCGAAAAAGTGTTTATCGCTTCTAAAACCATGGCGCGTAATCCAGAGGCATTCTGGAAAGACTTGGAGACTTCGTTATCCACGCTCGGAACAGATTATCTCGATATCTATCAGCTTCACTGTGTGCCGCAATGCTATCGTCCAGGAGATGGAACGGGCATGTATGAATGCCTGGAAGAAGCAAAGCGTCAAGGCAAAATTCGTCATATTGGCATCACTGCTCATCTGATTGCTGTTGCTGAGGAAATTGCTGAATCAGGGCTCTACGAAACGCTTCAATTCCCTTTGAGCTATTTGGCAACTGATCGCGAAGTTGAATTGGTGAAGACGTGCGAAAAGCACAACGTAGGATCATCGCAATGAAGGGTTTAGCAGGTGGTCTTATCACCAACTCTCAGGCAGCGATGGCGTATATGACCCAGTTTGATAATGTGGTACCTATTTGGGGAATTCAGCGCATGGCAGAGCTGGATGAATGGCTGTCCTATATGGAGAACACTCCTTCTATTACTCCAGAAGTTCAAGAGTTCTTTGATCAGGAGCGCGCGGAGCTTCAAGGGGAATTTTGTCGTGGTTGTGGTTACTGCTTACCTTGTGCGGCGGATATTCCTATTAATAACTGTGCTCGTATGTCGTTAATGATTCGTCGTGCACCTTCTTCTGCATGGCTTTCCGAGGAATGGCAGGAGAATATGGCACGAATTGAGGATTGTACTGAATGTGAAGCATGCAAGGATCGTTGTCCTTATGGCCTTGATGTGCCAAATTGCTTCGCAAAAATTACGAGGACTACCAGCGCATCTTATCGGGAGAAATTGAGCCAGTATAAAGTGCTATGTATTTATCTATTACGATTTGTTGATCTATTGGTATTGTCCGCACGTTTCCCAAAAAGCAACAGCGCTTGCTGCAGCAACATTGAGTGAATCTACACCGTGCGCCATTGGTATTCGCACGGTGTAGTCGCACGTTGCAATGGTGTTTTGAGCAAGCCCATCTCCTTCGGTACCTAAAACAAGGGCAAGCTTTTCTGCTTGCGCAATACGGGGGTCTTTAAGGGAGAGGGAATTGTCACATAGGGCAAGGGCAGCAACACAAAATCCAAAGGCATGAAGCTGCGGTATTCCAACTTGTGCCCAAGTATCGGAATCAAACGTAGGTTTGGAATTTGAATCAGCCTAAAATTTGAATCGAGCCTGGAATCAGGCTTGAAATCAGGCGTGAAATCGAGGCTGCTGTCTAATCTTTTAGCCTCTTGAATCTGGGGGATTCGGGTCCAAGGAACTTGAAATACACATCCCATTGAAACGCGGGCAGCGCGGCGGTAAAACGGATCATGACAGTCGGGTGTTACGAGTACCGCATCAATGCCAAGAGCTGCTGCGCTGCGAAAGATGGCACCGATATTGGTGAAGTTAGTAATATCTTCCAAAATAGCAATACGGCGCGCTCTTTAAGAATGTCGCTTAACAAAGGAAGCGTTGGTCGATGAAAAGCAGCGATGGGACCTACGGTACGTTTAAAACCAGTGAGGTTTCAATTTCAGCATGGCTCCCAAGGTATTGGGGGATAGGACTTTTCAGGGATAATTCCAGATGCTCTATCCGATCAAAAAGATCTCGATATGGCTCAAGCCAGCGTTTTTCGCTGATCAGGGCAAAGGGTTTTAACCCCGCATTGAGTGCGCGCTGTATAACATTACTTGATTCTGCGATAAAAATACCTTCGTTGCTGAACTGGATGCCGGTTGCGCGACTTAGTCCAATCAATTGCTTTGGATCTCGAAGTTCAGAATCGGTCATGCGTGAAAAAACGCGCAGTATAGGATCATTGATATGTTCTTGAAGAGAGATAATCATAAGCAAATTGTAATAGTGCACCATCTTTGATGCAGCAATACATTAAACGATTCTTTTAAATGGTTTATGCTCTTTTCGTGGCGACCTGCATTTTCTGCATCATGCGTGCGTATGTGCTAATATATTCGGTCGGAAGATAACCGAATGTGACAATGAGTCGAAAGGTGCATATATGTCAGGGCATTCAAAATGGGCAACCACCAAACATCGTAAAGCAGCTCAGGACGCTAAGCGCTCCGCTCTGTTTTCCAAGCTCTCCCGTAATATTACGGTAGCTGCAAAGGAGGGCGGCGACCCTAACCCTGATAACAATGCTTCTTTGGCGGCCGCAATCGATAAGGCAAAAAGCTATTCTCTGCCAAAGGATAAAATCAAGACTGCTATCGATAAAGCTTTTGGTTCTGGAAAAGATGCGGCTAATTACGAAACGGTTGTATACGAGGGCTATGGTCCTTGTGGTGTTGCAATCTATTGCGAAGCATTGACTGACAATCGCAATCGTACCGCTGCTGATGTTCGTGCTGCGTTTAATCACCATGGCGCAACTTGGGTACTTCGGGTTCCGTTGCTTTTCAGTTTGAGCGCAAAGGTCAGATCTTGGTTGAAAAAGTAATCAAGTCTGAAGAGAAAAAAGTTGCCGATAAAGAAAATGCGGTTGATGAAGATGAATTCATGATGGCTGTTGCTGAAGCTGGTGGCAGCGATTATGAGGATGCGGGCGATGAGTGGATTGTATATACCGCACCTACTGATTTGATGTCTGTTAAGAACGGTCTTACCGAGCAGGGCATTGAAGTAAAGGGTGCTGAGTTCATCATGGAGCCTACCACTCCTGCAGAGGTTTCTGTTGCTGATGCTAAAAAGGTTATGCGTTTGGTCGATAAGCTTGAAGAGCTTGAAGATCTTCAGAACGTTTATCACACCATGGATATTACTGACGAAATTGCAGAAGCACTGGAAGAAGAATAGTTTTAGAAAACCAAGCCCAGACTAAAATAGCTGGATAATTACTAAAATGCTGCTCAAATTACTTGGGCAGCATTTTTTATTTCAATCATCATGAACTTTTTGTTGTTTAGTGCGAAGTTGACGTCTTGGGCGTGCTATAGTGTGATGACTAAAGCATTAATCGCACTACTTAAACACACTACGATGCTCGAGGGGCTATTTTCGTGACGCAAAATGCGAACATTCTCTCTTTTAACGAGGTCAAAGCCCGTGGGGCTTCCGCGCCGCGTACCGTTTCATCTAAGCGAACTTCTCGCGCTAGACATGCCTATCAGACTGATTCTTCCTTTTCTCGTAGTGGTGCTAACCTTCGTGGTAGCGGAGGGCATGCTTATCAATCTTCCCGCTTTGCTTCCGACGATTTTACTTCGGGTATTGCTGCTGACTATCGCGGTTTTAATTCCGGGTTTCGCAGTGCTCCTGCAACGGATTTTCGTAATGCGTCAGTAACTTCATCAACGGGTTTTCGTGGTGCTTCAGCAACGGGAGTTCAGGGCGTAGCATCTCGATATTCCCATCAGGGCGTTGCTTCGAGTGATGTTATCAGGCATGATTCTCAAAATCAGACAACGAGGTCGCGGTCTTCTCGCTATGCTTCTCATGATGCGCGACAAAACTCTCGCGCCATGCATCAGGGAAAAACTCCAGAAAAAGAGGGTCTTTTCAGCGGATTGCAGAAGCGCTTTCGTTCTGCAAAAGCAGAACGCCAGTTCGATCAAACTATAGGGGCGCGCGAGCGTAAGGCACAGGCTGATGCGGAACAGGCGCAGGCTAGCAGGGCTGCGGTGTATGAAATGCGTATGGGTGCTACCCATCGCAAATCCGCTCGTATGCAAAACAACGAGAGTAAAAAGAGCGGATTTGGTGGTTTTGGCTTTGCGCTTCCCTTTAGTGGAGGCGGCAAGTCGCTCTCGGTGGCAGCAACGCGTAGTATCGTGGCGCTTGCAGCGGTAGTATTTACGGTATTTATGCTGTATCCTCATGTCAGAATTACTACAACGAAACAAGGCAGCTCCAGCAGCTAGAGGCGCAATATCAGGCGCTTACTGATTACAACACGCAGATGCAATCTCAGATTGATTATTTGAATACCGATGAAGCTTAGAAGAATATGCCCGCTCAGAACTGGGCTGGATTCGCCAGGATGAGCATATGGTTACGGTTGAGGGTGTTGAATCGTCTGTTGATGGCTCAACACAATCCAGCACGACGCATTCTCCCCTCAATGAGGACATACCTGCTCCTGACACCTGGTATTCGGGCGTTTTGGATGTGTTTTTTGGTTATGGACAATAGAAACGATCAGAGAGCGGCGATCGAATGCGATTTGTCGCCTAAAAAACCAAAGCGGCTTGCATCGTTAGATATTGGCACCGTTACTTGTCGTTTACTTGTTGCTGACGTTTTTCAAAACGATTGTGAAGAACTAAAGCGCTGCGTTGCCATAACGAATCTTGGAGTTGGAGTAGATAAAACTCATCTTCTTCAAGATGAAGCAATCGAACGAGTGGTGCAGCAGATCGCCCAATATGTTTCAGTGGTTAATTCTTTTAAGACTGAAGAATTTCCCGAAATCCCAATCAGGGCTGTTGCTACTAGCGCAGCTCGAGATGCTCAGAACTCTGCACTGTTGGTTGAGCGCCTTAAAGAGCTAGGTGTGAACCTTTCAATCATAGAAGGAACTCGCGAAGCGGCGCTTTCTTTTAGGGGTGCTGCGCAGGGGCATGAAGGCGAACACTTGCTTGTTGCAGATATTGGGGGCGGTTCCACGGAGCTTGTTTTTGGAATAGGGGGACAAGATCCTCTTACTTCGCATTCGTTTAATATTGGATGCCGCCGAATGACTGAACGATTTTTAGCAAGCGATCCTCCCCGTGAGGAAGAGTGTAATCAGCTTCGATCATTTGTTCATGATCAGATGAAATCTTACTTTGCCAAGGCGGCTCAAAAGGGATGCGCCATAGATCGCATTATTGCAGTTGCCGGAACAGCTACCAGCGTGGTTTCTATTGAAAAACGTATGGAAGTATATGATTCGTCTCAGGTGCATAATACGGTGGTGCCGCGTGAAACTCTTGAACGAATTTTTAATAATCTTCGCTCAATGTCTTTAGAAGAACGAAAAGGCGTGGTAGGATTAGAACCCGCTCGTGCAAGCGTTATTGTGGCGGGCCTGGCAATTTTGCTTGAAGTTCTAACTTTGGCAATTGTTCTTCATTTACGGTGAGTGAATCTGATATATTACAAGGAGTTCTTCTCACAGAACAAGATTTTCGCCCGTAAGAAACTAAGACTTTCTTACAACTTCGGCGTTAAAGCCTTGCAAATTATTATTTTTGCTATGATAATAGGCGTTCGTTACGAAGGAATCATGGGAGCGTGGCGGAATTGGCATACGCAGCGGACTTAAAATCCGCCGCCTTCGGGCTTGTGGGTTCGAGTCCCACCGCTCCTACCAGTCTCTTCGTGTTAGCGAGCTGCATAACAGGCTTATCCTCCAACTTGCTGAGCTTTGTCATGCGAAATAAGGTATAAGTACTTTTCTCATGGAAAGCGTTTGATATGTCAGATATTTCCTCTTTTGTGGAAGCTCAAAACGTTTCAACTATTAATTTTGAAGATTTTGAAACGCTCACTCATGAAGTAGATGCGCAAGCAGATTCTCCTAAACTTTTTGAATTGTATTTAAACCGCTATGCTCAAAAAGCGGGCGATATTATCAATCACTATATTCCTTCTGGCTCGCATCCTGATATGGAAACTTATCTGTATGCTCCCTTGCGTAAATATAGTGAAAACGGAGGAAAGCGTCATCGTCCTTTGATTTGTGTTGCAGCGTGTGCAGCGGTAGGTGGCGTTCCTTCTCGTGCTTTTTCCTCGGCGGCAGCAATCGAACACTTTCATACGGCAGCGCTCATTCATGATGATATTGCCGATGATGCTTCACTGCGTCGCGGTGAGCCTTGTATGCATCTTACCGAAGGCATTGGTCTCGCTATCAACGCAGGCGATCTTGCCCTTTCTATTGTCAACGGTATTGTTATGCGTGATCCTCAACTGGAAGATTCCTTAAAGGTGCGCGTGGCAATAGAGTTGGTATCCATGGCTCAAAATACGGTTGAGGGCCAGGCGCTCGATATCGGTTGGGCGCGCGATAGCCGTTATGACATTACGCCTGAAGACTACCTTGCTATGGCTATTCATAAAACTGCGCATTATTCTGGTGCGGTTCCTCTTGCAGTCGGTGCACTGGTAGGAGGCGGCAGCGAAGAGCAAATTGAAGGTCTTCGCTCTTATGGACTTGATACAGGTTTAGCTTTCCAGATTCAGGACGACTTGTTAAATCTGGTAGGCACTAAAGAAGCTAAAGAAAAAGATTTTCGTAGCGATATCACCGAGGGTAAGCGTACTCTTGTGGTGGTACATGCGCTTCAACATTCGCCTAAACGCGATCGTTTAATTGAAATTCTTTCTTCAAAGGAAACCGATCCTGCTATTTTAGAGGAAGCAGTTGAAATCATGCGTGAGTCGGGAAGCATCGATTATGCGCGCTCCTATGCAGAGCGTCTTACCGCGAATGCGCAAGAGCGTCTGGTGGCGCTTCTCCCTGCGTCTCCTGCGCGTGATTTGCTTGTCTCTATGGCAAATTGGTTTGTTGATCGTTTGAAGTAGTGGTGATATATGGATCCAATTCGTAGGAATGATTCTGGAGCTGCCGTTTTAGACGTTCAGAGAAGACTGGTTACGGCAGGCTATTTAGCTGAAGAAGCAATTACAGGAACCTTTGATGCGAAAACAGCCAACGCAGTGGCGCAGCTTTGCGTTGCCTGTGGCATTGATCCCAGACAAGAAGTAGATGAACTTGTATGGAACAAGCTCGTTGATGAATCATTTGAGTTGGGTGATCGTAATCTCTTTTGCGCGTTCCATTCTTCCATGGTCGCGATGTGCGTATCTTCAGGAGGCATTGTCTGCTTTAGGGTTTTCGTGTGGTGAAAAAGACGGCATTTTTGGTGCGCACACTGAAGATGCAGTTCGTCGCTTTCAGCTCAACATGGGTCTGCCTTCCGATGGCATTGTAGGTGCTTTTACATTTCGCGCACTTAATCACTTACAGCATTCTTGGAAGGGAAAAGATTCGTTTACGGCAATGCCGCATCTCGGTTTTGCACGCGCAGCAGATGTTTTGGAGTCGACGTTTATTTGTCTTTATGGAGTCAATGAATTTACTCGTTCAGTTGCTGCTCGTATGTCCAATCTTGCCCTTGCAACAAATCCCACTTCAAAGGTAATGAGCGCAGATTCTCTGTTGGTTCCTCCCGAGGGAAGCACGCTTTTTGTACAAATCCTTGTCGGGGAAGAAAAGCCTGCATCAGTTATCCCTGTAGTTGAATTTGAAGATGAGGACAGCTTGGGTGTACGTATTGCTCAAGCGATCCAGGCAACAGAGCATCATGATCGTCGCATTGCAGTTCGGCTTTCGAACGAAGGATGGGAGGATGCAGGAGCAGCTCGTTCTGCCCAGCATTATGCAATCGTTTTGCTTGATGCGCTCTGTAGTGCTTTGCTCGTGCTTGAACAGCAATCATAAGTAGTTTTAAACCCCTTCAAAGTGAAGGGGTTTTTGTTTGTTGGTATCGCACATCAAGGCTTAAGGACTGTTATACTGTGGAACGCATCGACAAAAGGTAGCCAAGTGTCCAAGACGGGCGCTTTTGCAAATATTTTTGCAAATAGATTGCGGGTTGCTTTAGTGGATCGATGCATGAAGTATCGCTTTATGAAGGGAAGGCGTTCATTTGCAAGCTTCAGCACTTATTCTTGCAGCGGGTGCAGGCACTCGCATGAAATCGTCGAAACCCAAAGTTGCTCATGAGATTCTAGGAAAACCTCTTGTTCGTTGGGTTGTTGATGCAGCACATTCGGCGGGTATCGATTCGGTGGTAAGTATCGTAGGACACGGTCGCGATCAGGTCGAACCTCTTTGTCTGACACTACTATGGTGGTACAGGAAGAGCAACTTGGTACGGCCCACGCGGTATTGGTTGCCCGTGAGGCGCTTGCAGGAAAAAGCGGCTCCTTGGTCGTTCTAACGGGGGATTCTCCTCTCGTTCGTCCTTCCACTATCGAGGATCTTGTTCGCACGCGCGAGGAAAACAATGCAGCAGTGGTAGTTCTTACCATGGAAGCATCGGATCCCTTTGGATATGGGCGCATTGTTCGTGACGATGCGGGTGACGTGGTTGAAATCGTCGAGCAAAAAGACTGCACACCAGAACAGGCTGCTATAACAGAATGCAATTCTGGGTTTTATTGCTTCGATATTGAACTTTTGTTTTCAGCGCTTGAAGAAGTTTCAACCGATAACGCGCAGGGCGAATATTACCTTACTGATGTATTAGGAATTGCTCGTAAACGCGGTCAACGTGTTCTGGCCTTCAAAGCTGAAGATCCAACGGAATGCTTAGGGGTTAATTCGCGCATTCAGCTTGCGCAAGCTACCCGTATTTTGCAGCAGCGCATCAATGAAGCTCATATGGCGGCTGGCGTTACTATGATGGATCCCTCTACTACATGGATTGGTCCTGATGTTTCAATTGAACAGGACGTAGAACTTCTTCCTATGACGTTTTTACTGGGTGCTACCTCAATTGCAACAGGGAGCATAATTGGTCCTAACACTCGCCTTACCGATGTAGTGGTAGGCAAGGACTGTGTTGTAGAGGAAACGGTAGGTATCGAAGCCACCATGGAACAAGGTGTTACCTGTGGTCCGCGCGCCTATCTTCGTCCGGGCACTTATCTGTGCGAGCATGCCAAAGCAGGTACCCATGTAGAAATTAAAAAATCCACTATTGGACCAGGTTCTAAGGTTCCTCATTTATCGTATATCGGAGATGCGACGCTTGGCAGTAATGTCAACATTGGCGCGGGCAGCATCACTTGCAACTATGACGGCGAAAAGAAATGGCCTACTACTATTGGCGATAATTGCTTCGTGGGCAGCGATGTCATGATGGTTGCTCCGGTTAATCTTGGTGAAAACTCGCTCATTGGTGCGGGTTCAGTAATTACAAAGGACGTTTCTGCGGGAGCTCTTGGCTTAGGGCGCGCCCGTCAGACGGAGATCGAGCATTGGAACGAAAGGAAAAAGAGCAAATGAGTAATATGACGAAAACCATGGCGATCTTCGCGGGTTCAACCGCCCCCGAGCTTGCTGAGGAAATTGCGACAAAATTAGGAACTACTCTTGGTAATGTAAAGCTTGAAAAGTTTTCAAATGGCGAAATTTACGCGCGTTATTTGGAAAGTGTTCGCGGCGCAGACGTCTTTATTGTTCAATCTACCTCTACTCCTAATGTCAATGAGGCATTGATGGAGCTTCTGATTATGGCAGACGCTGCAAAGCGCGCTTCTGCTCGTACAGTAAACGCGGTAGTTCCTTGCTATGGGTATGCTCGCCAAGATCGTAAGGCTGCAGCTCGTGAACCTATTACGGCAAAGCTTGTTGCAAATTTAATGACCGTGTCGGGTATCGATCGTATGATTACTATCGATTTGCACCAGGGACAGATCCAGGGCTTTTTTGATAAGCCGGTAGATCACCTAACGGCTCTTCCTATTTTTGCTGATTATTTCAGGAAGAAGGATCTTGATCCAGAAAAGCTTTGTGTGGTAAGCCTGATGTTGGTCGCGCAAAGGCTGCCAAGAAACTTTGCGATATGTTGCATGCAGATTTGGCAATCATGCATAAGGGCCGTCCTGGTCACAATAAGGCGGAAATCACTGCTCTTATTGGTGATGTAAAAGGAAAGATTTGTATCGTTAACGACGATATTATTGATACGGCTGGTACCTCTGTGCTGCAGTAGCAACTTTGAAGGAAAAGGGCGCAGAGCGTGTCTTTGTATGTGCAAGCCATCCTGTATTTTCTGGTCCTGCTTATGAGCGTTTGGAAAACTCCCAGATTGAGGAAGTGGTAGTTTGCAACACTATTGCAGTTCCTCTCGAGCGACAGACTGGCAAAATTAAGGTTATTTCTGTAGCTCCTCTTTTGGCAAGCGCGATCAGCAATGTTTACTCTAATGAGTCGGTCGCTTCTCTGTTCGATCCCGAGTTTGCTCTGTAATCCATGCAGGTAATTGTTGGATTAGGAAATCCCGGCGACGAATACGCTCATACACGCCATAATGCTGGCTTTGAAGTAATTGACCTCCTGGCGCAACGCTGGGGGGTTAGTTATTGGAAGAATACGTGTGGCGCAATGGTGGGCGAAGCTAAGGTTCGTCAGTCGGATGGAAGCATAGAAAAAGTCATTTTGGCAAAACCACAAAGCTTTATGAACCTTTCAGGGGGTCCGGTGTCTCATCTTTGTCGTGAATACGACGAGCAACCAAGTGAGCTTATCGTTATTCATGATGAACTTGATATTCCCGCTGGGTCGGTACGCGTAAAGAAAGGCGGGGGTCACGCTGGGCATAATGGGCTGCGTTCCATTATCGAAAAATTAGGCACTCGTGATTTTTTACGAGTCCGTACTGGCATTGGTCGCCCTCCAGGACGAATGAGTGTGGTCGACTTTGTTTTGCAGGCGCCCCGCAAAGAAGCTAAAGACGACTTCGAAGCGGCATGTGTTGAGGCGGCTGATGCAGTTGAGTCGCTGCTTAAAGTAGGTCTTGAGAAAACGCAAAATTTGTTCAATAGATAGACATTCATAACCACTTAGCATCAAAGGGTTTCTCGTGCAGGGAGAAACCCTTTTCTTGTGCGACAATAATGCGTGAGAAAAATAATTCGATAAGGTATGAATGTATATGAATGCGCGTATTAATTTAGCTACGGCAGATGAGGCCGTAGTTCATCGTCTTGCAACTGAATTGGATCTACCACACTTTATTGCAGCTACCTTAGTGGCTCGTGGTATAGACACGCTCGAAGCGGCACAGGCTTTTTTATATCCTGATCTTGAGAGCGTTTGGGGTAATCCTTATTTGATAGAAGGCATGGATGTCGCAGTCGTTCGAATTGTTCAGGCTATACAAAACGAAGAGCATATTCTTGTGTATGGCGACTTCGATCTCGATGGGGTTTCGGCAACCACTCTCATGACGCGCGGACTTCGCGCTTGTGGGGCTGCGGTGGTAACTCCCTTTATCCCTCTTCGCTTTGAAGAAGGATATGGACTCTCTGATGCTTCGATTAAACGTGTTGCTTCGTATAATCAAATTTGGTTGTTACGGTTGATAATGGCATAGCAGCGAAGCGGGAAGTAGCGCTGCTTCTTGATCGAGGAATTGATGTTGTTATCACCGATCATCATAACCAGCCGATCTGGTTCCTGAGGGCGTGCCCGTTGTTGATCCGAAGTGCGATGATAATCCGAGTGCCATTTTGGCGGGCGCGGGGGTTGCGCTTAAAGTGATGCAAGCAGTTGGTTCTCGTTTTGGAAAACCTAATCTGTGGCGTGAACTGATTGACTTAGCAACGTTGGGTACGGTGGCAGACCTTATGCCTATGCGTGAAGAAAATCGCGCCTTGGTAAGTGAAGGTCTGCGTATGATAAACGAAAACCCCAGACCCTGTATCGCTGCATTGCTAGGGGAGTCTGGTTTTGCTGACAAGCCAGTTACTTCATCCAATTTAAGTTTTACCTTGGTACCTCGTTTGAATGCGGCAGGACGTATGGGCAACGCTCAGCTTGCTCTTGATCTGTTGCTCAGTGATGATTTCGCGGAGTCTGCTCATTTAGCGTCAGAGCTCGAAGATACCAACACGCGCCGTAGAACTATAGAGGCAGAGTTGGCAGAGGTTGCTTCTGCTCAGGCGGAGCAGGTTTTTAAAGGTCAGCGAGCGCTTGTGGTAGCGGGTGAAGGATGGCATGAGGGAGTAAAAGGAATTGTTGCCTCACGCTTGGCGAATCGCTATGGTGTGCCAACCCTTCTGTTTACTATTGAGGGTGACGAAGCCCATGGTTCAGGAAGAAGTGTTGGAGAGGTAAATCTGTTTCAGGCAGTTTCTAGCTGTCAGGATATTTTGGTGCGTTTTGGTGGTCACCATGCAGCAGTGGGTGTAACCCTTAAAGCTGATAAAATTCCTGAATTTACCGAACGCCTGTGTCGCTATATGGACGAACTGCTCCTGAGGATTTTATTCCCCGTGTTGAAGTAGATGCTTCGGTTGACCTTAGCGAACTAACTCTTTCAAATGTAGAAAAACTTGATCTGCTTGCTCCTTTTGGGCAGGAAAATGTAAGCCCTCATTTTTTGGCACACGGTGTCATGATGGCGGGCGGACGCGCGGTAGGAGTGGATAAAAATCATCTTTCGTGCACTTTGACCGATGGCATGCATTCGCTCAATTGCATTATGTTTCATTGTTCTAACGTACAAGCCTTGCTTCACTGTGGTTGTGCCCTTGAGGCGGTATTCGAACTTCAGGTTGATACGTGGAAGGGACGTCGTTCGGTAAAAGCGGTGATCACTTCGCTGACACCTTTATCTCCTTGTGCGGCCTTGGAGGCTTGCCTTGAAGATGCGGATAAGGACTTTGTTACCGGGCTCATTGCAGCAGGAATGACAGAGCGCGATATGTGCGATATGCCCGAATGGGAAAGCCAGAATCTGATCGGATGATGTGGCAGCAACGTGCACAAACGACCCCGCAGGCTTTCAGACAAGACTTAATTCAAGCGTTTCTGGGTGATGGAGTATTGCATGATTCGCAGCAGCAAACACTTGATTTACTCGATGCTAGGCATTCGGTTCTGACGATAATGGGTACCGGGCGTGGAAAGTCTCTTATTTTTCAGATTCATGCGGCTGAATTAGCGCTGGGTAAGCAAACGACAAGTTTATTTGTATATCCTCTCCGCGCGCTCGTTGCTGATCAAGCGTTTCATCTTGAACGCACCTTGGGTTCTTTTGGGATAACGATTGGTGTATTGACAGGTGCAACTTCGCTTCCAGAGCGTGCTCAGATAATGACCGATCTTGCAAATGGTGAACTCGATATCATACTTACCACTCCAGAATACTTGGATTTCCATAAAGACGAACTTGCGCAGATTTCTTCTATTGGTTTTGTAGTGATAGATGAAGCTCATCATGTAGGTACTTCTAAAGCGGGTTTTCGCCCTTCTTATACAAGGTTAGGAAATGCGATTCATTGCTTGGGGGATCCTCAAGTACTTGCGGTAACTGCAACAGCGGATGCGGTAGTTGCTCGAGAGATATGCGATGCGTTTAAGCTTGATGAGATGGTCTGCGATCGTGCTGAACGCGCAAACTTGCATGTTGTTGATCAACGTAATAGCAAGAAGCGCGAGCGTTATCTTGCGAGCTTGGTTGCGCAGGGAGAAAAGACGCTGATCTATGTTAATTCTCGTATGGAGAGCGTAGCTTTAGTGCGTCAGTTGCGTAAACAGGAGCCTCATATTGCTTCCCTCATCGGTTTCTACAATGCTGGGTTATCTCGTCTTGAACGAGCACGCGTTGAAGCGCTGTTTAGAGAAGGTGGACTTCAGGTTCTCGTGGCAACTTCTGCCTTTGGAGAAGGGTTGATATTCCAGGAGTTCGTCATGTAGTGCTCTACCACCTGCCCTTCAGTGAGGTGGAGTTTAATCAGATGAGTGGACGTGCCGGACGAGATGGCAACGAGGCGCATATTCATCTTTTGTTTGGCAAGGGTGACGTTTTTTTGAATACTGAATTGCTCCATGGTATTGCGCCTGATCATGATGAAATGGCACAAATTTATCGAAGCTACGCGCTCTTCAGCAAACAAGTGGCCAGGCTTTCTTTGCGCTTGATGAGGATGAGGTGGCTCGCCGAGCAACTCGTTTGTTTGGAAATACCGTAACGCCATCGCAAGTTCAGCTAGGAGTCGCAGTATTTGAAGAGCTTGGTCTGGTTGAAACAAAGGCTGATGAGACCCAAGGTAGTCGTGTTAAACAAAGCGTATATGTCGTAGACTATAAAGGAAAAGTTGAACTGAGCGATAGTGTCCAGTATCGCGAAGGTTTAGACGAATTCGATTCATTTATGTCATTTAAAGATTGGGTGCTGGGAAGTTCTGCGGATCAGTTGCAAGACCGCATTAGGCACCCTTTACTTCCGTACGATAACAACGGAGAGGGGAGGTAGATCATGGCAAATTCTTCTCACGTTCATCAAGTGGGTTTGGTTCCTTCAGCCGTTGATCCCACCATTAAATCATCCACGTCTGCCCCTGTTGGTTCAGATCCTAAAGAGCGCTTTTTAGAGTTAGAACGTTTAACCTCTTCGTATTTAGACGATAAAGACCGAGCCTTACTTGAAAAAGCCTTTCGCTTTGCTGACGAGATGCATGCTGGTCAAAAACGCAAATCAGGCGAGCATTTGTTATCCATCCTGTAGAAGTTGCCATTATTTTGGCTGACCTTCATATGGATGTGGAAACCCTCTGTGCTGCTCTTTTGCATGATACGGTTGAAGATACGGTTGCAACTAAAGAACAAGTTACCGAGCTTTTCGGTGAAGCAATTGCGAATCTGGTTGATGGCGTAACTAAGATCACGAAACTTTCCGTTGAGACACTCTCGGACGAACAGGCTGAGACATTCCGTAAGATGCTTATAGCCATGAACAAAGATATCCGCGTTGTGGTTATTAAGCTTGCAGACCGTTTGCATAATATGCGTACTCTTTCGGCTCTTCGTGAAGATCGTCGTATCTTTAAGGCGCGTGAGACTTTGGAAATTTATGCGCCAATTGCTCATCGCTAGGTATCAGCTCCATAAAGTGGGAGTTAGAGGATTTAGCTTTCTTCTATCTTGAGCCCACGAAGTTTAAACAGGTTTCTCGAATGGTTGCTGAAACACGCAAAGAACGCGAGGAATACCTGGAAACCATTATTGGTATTCTCCATGGCGAAATGGAGAAAATCGGGGTGGAAGCCAGATTATGGGGCGTCCAAAACACTTATATTCCATCTATCAGAAGATGACTAAGCGCGGTAAAGGGTTTTCTGAAATCTATGACCTGAGTGCGGTGCGCATCATTACCACTTCAGTTAAGGATTGCTATTCAGCTCTTGGCGCCGTGCATAGTTTATGGCATCCAATGCCTGGTCGTTTTAAAGACTACATTGCAATGCCGAAGTTCAATATGTATCAAAGTCTCCACACTACGGTTATTGGCCCAACAGGGCGCCCGCTTGAAGTGCAGATTCGCACCGAAGAAATGCACCGTATGAGCGAATATGGCGTTGCGGCACATTGGCGCTATAAGGAAAAGGGCGGCAAGGGATCAGACTCTTTTGATAAGCAGATTGCTTGGCTTCGTGAAATGGTCGATTGGCAGGACGAAACGAAGGATTCGCGCGAGTTCTTAAAATCCTTAAAAACCGATCTTGATCCAAAAGAAGTTTTCGTCTTTACTCCAAAGGGTAAAGCAATGAGTTTGCGTTTTGGATCACGCCGGTGGATTTTGCGTACGCCATCCATACCGAAGTAGGTCATCATTGTGTGGGAGCAAAGGTAAATGGATCTATCGTTCCATTGAGCTATCAGCTTCAAATGGGTGATCGTGTAGAAATTTTGACTCAGAAGAGTGCTACTCCTTCTCGCGACTGGCTCAATATCGTAAAGACACCTTCTGCTCGTTCGAAGATTCGCTCGTACTCTTCAAAGATGAGCCGTTCGGACGATTTGCAGACAGGTCGCGATAGCTGGTTCATGAAATGCGCAAGCACGGTTTGGGTATTTCGTCAGCTCAGAGTATGCGTGCTATGAAACAGGTTGCTGAAGCGATGGGCTTCAAGAGCGCAGACGACATGCTGGTTAATATCGGTTCGGGTAAAGAAAATCCGATGCACGTAGCAAACCGCATGCTGAAAATCCTGGTGGATAAAGGTACGGAAGAGGCAGAAAAGCCTCTTGTGGGAATGTCTGCTTCTTCGACTGGCAAGATGCCCCTATGCTCACCAGCGTGAAACGACCCAAGAAGCATGAAACCCATGCTTCTAATGGTGTCGTGGTGCGTGGAATAGATGATGTGTTAGTGCGTTTGTCGCGTTGCTGCAATCCTGTTCCGGGAGATAAGATTATCGGCTTTGTTACTCGTGGTCGTGGCGTTTCGGTTCATCGCGAAGACTGTCCTAATGCAGTAGAACTCAAGCAGCACCCTGAGCGAATTATTGAAGTACATTGGGAAGACAGTGTTCCTGATGCAATCTATAACGTGGAAATCATCGTTGAAGCGCTCGATCGTATGAACTTACTTATCGATGTTGCTTCAGTTTTGTCGGAATATGGCGCAAATATGCTCAATGTTTCTTCGACAACGCATCGAGACGGCATGGCGGAAATGCGTTTCTTGTTCCAGATTTCTGATATCAGTAAATTGAGCGCATCTTGTCAAAGCTTCAAGCGGTTGAGGGCGTTTTTGATGCACGCCGCATGATGCCTGGCAATGCTTCAAAATAGGAGAATTGAAGGGATTTCGTAAATGAAGATACAAGTAAAACGCAAGGGGCGCAATCTTGTAGTGACAGGCGCTTGCGTGGATATTGAATATACCGTGCTTGGTCCAATTGCCAACAATACCTTTGTAATTTCTGATGGGGATTTCACTTTTGTAGTAGATCCTTCTCATGATGCTGATGCAATTTTGAAGATGGTCGGCAATCGCAACGTAGATGCAATTGTGGTAACCCATCACCATGCTGACCACACCAGTGCCCTCAAGGCGCTCAAGGACAAAACGGGAGCACCTGTGTATGCTTCGGCTATAGATACCCCCGTGATAGAAAATCAACCAAAAGATTTTCCGCCAGCGAATCCTGTAAGGTTGATGTTCAGCTGAAGGATAAGGATACGGTGAAGTTGGGGAATATGTCATGGAAAGTTATTGCCACTCCAGGGCATACCCCAGGAGGAATTTGTTTATTCCTCGATGCAGAAAAGGGTAAATATCTCGATGGTGCCAATGTGCTGATTTCGGGAGATACGCTTTTCTGCGGTTCGATTGGAAGAACCGATTTTGAAGGAGGCAATGATAAGCAAATGCGTGCCTCCCTTCGTCGTTTGTCGCAACTTCCTAACGATACCCTTGTACTTCCAGGGCACAATTCGCTTACTACCATCGCAGATGAGCAACGTCGCGTTTTTGCATATTTTTGTTAAAAAAGAGAAAATGCCGAATTTTGCTTTTTGCTAAAAAGTTAGCAGCGTCGTGTTTGTGTTGGCGCTGTTGAATTTGCGCATATGCTGTTGAATTTGCGTTCGTGGTGTTGCGTGTGTTTTCAACGAGCTGAAAAAGAAATTGCAAAAGGCGAGCAAGAAATTGTTAAAAGAACTCGTATGAGCGTTTACAATTATTAACGAATTGTTTCTTGAAACATACGAGGGGGGATTACGGTGGCGAAGCTGGCAAAGAAAGAACTTAAGAAAAAGAAGAAAAAGTTTGATTACTACGATGCTTTTGAGGCTCAGGCAGAAATCGCCGTAAAGGAAGCTAAGCTCTTAAAGGAAATCGTTGACGAGTTTGAGTCAGTGGAGCAAGTTGAAAAGCGCCTCGGTCGTGCTCATGCTCTTGAGCGAGAAGCCGATGAAGTTTGCCATAGTATTTTTGAAAGCCTCATTACCGACTTTGTGACACCTATTGATCGCGAAGATGTTATTGGTATCGCGGAAAATCTGGATGAGGTAATCGATCTTACTGAAGAGATTATTCAGCGATTCTATATGTACGATATCCACTTTATGCATGACGATGCTAAGAAGTTCGTAAAGCTTATCGTTCGCTCTTGCGAAGCATTGTCTAATGCTATGGCGGATTTCGCAATTGCAAAAAATCAAACACTTTCAAGTCTCTTATCTATCAGGTCAATCAGCTTGAAGATGAAGCAGATGAGCTCTACATCAAGCTTATTCGTCAACTCTACACCGAAGAACGCGAACATAGCATGCGCGTGATAGTTTGGACGCGTTGTTGGACGCCATGGAAGATTGCGTTGATCAATGTGAATTGGTTGCCAACAAAATGAATACCGTAATGGTGAAATATGCTTAAACGATACTACTAGCAATACCAGTTGTTAGTATTATCAGCTGCTGACAATTCTATCTGCTAGCAGCACCAGCCATAACTATTAAAAGAGAAACGCC
>ENA-OQAS01000311-OQAS01000311.1-human-gut-metagenome-genome-assembly--contig:-NODE-311-length-25745-cov-5.139472_pt1 | contig 25745 bp, 42 predicted proteins | sample MGYA00242733_ERZ504523 | MGnify/ENA primary metagenome ERZ504523 (study PRJEB26092, sample SAMD00036239) | human gut metagenome | host: Homo sapiens | study: EMG produced TPA metagenomics assembly of...
TGCCGGCCGCGCCCGAGGTCCTGGGCTGCGACCACGTGACGAGCGACCTCGATTCCGTCCTGCCCGAGCTGGACGTCGTCTACATGCTGCGCGTGCAGCAGGAGCGCCTCGAAGGTGCCCCGTTCCCGACCATTCGCGAGTACCACAAGCTCTTCGGCTTGACCAAGGACCGCGAGAAGCTCATGAAGCCCGATGCGATCATCTGCACCCGGGCCCCATCAACCGCGGCGTCGAGTTCGACTCCTATATGGCCGACCACCCGCAACGCTCCGTCATCCTGGAGCAGGTCTACGCCGGTATCTGCGTGCGTATGGCTATCCTGTATCTGCTGCTTGGAGGTGCCGATAATGGCCTTGCTTCTTAAGAATGCCCACGTCGTCGACCCGTCCGTCGAGCTTGACGGTGTCGTTGAGTCCTGATTGACGGCGACAAGATCGCCGAGGTCGGCGAGAATCTCGCGTCGAGGGAGCCGAGGTCCGCGACCTTTCCGCAAGTACCTCGTCCCTGGCCTGGTGGATATGCACGTTCACCTTCGCGAGCCCGGCTATGAGGTCAAAGAGGACATCGAGAGCGGTACCCGCGCAGCTGCCAAGGGCGGCTTCACCGGCGTGTGCGCCATGCCCAACACCGATCCCGTCACCGATAACGGCACCGTCGTGGAGTTCGTCAGTCCCGCGCTGCGAGGTCGGTCACTGCCGCGTCTATCCGTCGGGCGCCATGACCCGCGGTCTTAAGGGCGAGGCCATGTCCGAGATGGGCGATATGGTCGCCCACGGCGCGTCGCCTTCACCGACGACGGTCGCGGCGTGCAGGGTGCGGGCATGCTCCGTCGCTGCATGGACTACGGCAAGATGTTCGGCAAGGTCTTTATGAGCCACTGCCAGGACGAGGACCTGGTCGGCCACGGCCAGATCAACGAGGGCAAGGTCTCGACCCGTCTGGCTCTCGAGGGCTGGCCGGCTGCCGGCGACGGAGCTCCAGATCGCCCGCGACATCGAGATCGCCAAGCTGACCGGTGCCAAGCTGCACATCCAGCACATCTCCACCGCCCATGGCTGGAGATCGTGCGTGCCGGTAAGGCGCTGGTGTTCAGGTTACCTGCGAGGCCACTCCGCACCACATGTTCCTGACCGAGAACGACCTGGACGAGACCTACAACACCTCGCTCAAGGTCAACCCGCCGCTGCGCACCGACGAGGACGCCGAGGCCATCCGTCAGGGCGTCATCGACGGCACCGTCGACGCTATCGTCACCGATCACGCTCCCCACACCCCGTGGGAGAAGGCGCGCGAGTTCGAGCTTGCGCCCTTTGGCATGATCGGCCTCGAGACCTCGCTGTCGCTCGTACTCACCGAGCTGGTCAACACGGGCAAGATGAGTATGGGCCGCATGGTCGAGCTCATGGCCATCAAGCCGCGTGAGATCCTGGGCCTCGACCAGGTTCAGGTCAAGGCGGGCTCCGTTGCGACCTGACCGTGTTCGACGCGTCCGCCACCTGGACGGTCGGCGAGGATGGATACGAGTCGCGTGCCGAGAACTCCGGTTTTGCCGGCCGCACGCTTACCGGTCGTGCCACCGATGTATTTGTCGGCGGTAAGCAGACGCTCGCCGACGGCTGCATCTGCTAGCATAGCCTTATCGCTTTTGTGCGCGGTGCCCTTGCGGTGCCGCGCTTTCTGTTCGTTTTGACCATGCAACCGCATGGGGGATTGGAGCGTCTATGCCCACACCTTCCACTGCACGCATGCACGACTTCGAGGTCGTATCGAACCAGGAGATCGCCGACGGCATCTTCTCGCTCGTCATCTCGGCCCCCAAGCTTGCAAGTGCGCTCAAGCCCGGTCAGTTTGTGAACATCGCCGTGCCCGGCGATGCGTCCTCGCTGCTTCGCGTGCCCCTGAGCTTCTATCGCGCCGACGCCCAGGCCGGTACCGTCGAGCTGTGGTACGCCGTCGTGGGCGACGACACCCGTCGTCTGTCGCAGATGGCCCCAGGTTCCACCTCTAACCTGCTGGGCCCCGGCGGCCGCGGCTGGCTTGTGCCCGAGGGCACCAGGAAGGCGCTGCTCGTGGCGGGCGGCATCGGCGTTCCGCCCGTGCTGTGCCTTGCCGGCAAGCTTGCCGAGCAGGGTGTGGCCGTCGACGTGTGCCTGGCTTTTGCACCGCGTCCAAGGCCGTGGGCATCGATGAGTTCCGCGCGCTCTGCGATACGGTCAACGTATGCACCGACGACGGCTCGCTCGGCACGCACGGCTTCTGCACCGATCCTGCCGCCGAGCTGCTCGGCGAGGGCGGTTACGACTACGTCGCCAGCTGTGGTCCCGCCGTCATGATGAAGAAGGTCGCCGCCGCTGCCGCCGAGGCCGGCGCGTACTGCGAGGTGTCGCTCGAGCGCATGATGAGCTGTGGCTTTGGCGCCTGCAACACCTGCAATGTCGAGACGGTCGACGGTATGAAGGGCGCCTGCATGTGCGGCCCCGTGTTTGATGCTTCCAAGGTGGTGGTCTTCTAGTGGGTAACGTGAACATGGCCGTCGATTTCGGCGGCGTCAAGATGCAGAACCCCATCAACACCGCAGCCGGTACCTTTGGCTACGGATGGCAGTTCCAGAACTTCTTTGATGTCTCCCAACTGGGCGCCATCACCACCAAGGGTTGTGCTGCCGAGCCCTGGCCCGGCAACCCCGCGCCCCGCATGGCCGAGATCCCGGGCGGCATGATCAACTCCGTGGGCCTTCAGAACCCCGGCGTGGCTGCCTTTGCCCGTGAGTCCGGCCCGTGGCTCGAGCAGCTTTCCAAGGACGGTTGCCAGGTCATTTGCCAGGTTGCCGGCCACTCCGTTGACGAGTTTGTCCGCGCGCTCGAGATGTATGTCGAGCTGTGCCCCTGGCTGCCGGTTACGAGATCAACGTGAGCTGCCCCAATATTGCCGCCGGCGGTGCCGCCATGGGCTCCTCGCCCGAGGCGCCTCTGCCGTTATGGCTGCCTGCCGCAAGGTGACCGATAAGCCGCTGTTCGTCAAGATGCTCCGGTTAACGTCGCCGAGATTGCCAAGCTCTCGAGGCCGCGGGAGCCGATGGCCTTTCGGTCATTAACTCCATCCAGGGCATGGCCATCGACGTGCACACCCGCAAGTCCCGTGTGGCCAAGCCCAAGGGCGGCCTTTCGGGCCCGCTGTGCCACCACATTGCCGTGCGCATGGTCTGGGAGGTCGCTCAGGCCGTCGATATCCCCATCAACGGCGTCGGCGGTGTCATGACGGGCGAAGATGCGGCCGAGTTTATCCTGGCTGGCGCCACCTGCGTGTCGGTCGGCATGGCCAACTTCGTCGATCCGTGCGCTTCGCTCAAGATCGCGCACGAGCTCGAGGCCTGGGCGGAGTCCCAGGGCGTGAAGGACATCAACGAGCTGGTAGGTGCTTTCGAATGCTAGAGACCGATGCCCGCGACCGCGTTATCGTTGCCCTCGACTGCGACCGTGAGCGTGCACTCGAGCTCGCCCATGAACTTTCTGGTCATGCTGCTTGGCTCAAGGTGGGCATGACGCTCTATTACGCTGAGGGCCCCGAGATCGTCAAGACGTTCAAGGACCTGGCTTTAAGGTCTTCCTCGACCTCAAGTTCCATGACATTCCGCATCAGGTGCGCGGTGCCGCCCGTTCCGCCTCGCTTGCCGGTGCCGACCTGCTTTCGGTCCACGGTCTGGGCTCGGGCGCTATGCTCGCTGCCTGCCGCAGGGTGCCGAGGAGGCTCGCGAGGACCGCGCCAAGCTCGTTGCCATTACCGTGCTCACGAGCATGAACCAGGATGCGCTGACCGAGATCGGTGTCGAGTCGCCCGTGGCCGAGGAGGCGCCCGCCTGGCAAAGCTTGCCCAGGCTAACGGCATCGACGGCATCGTGTGCTCGCCGATGGAGCCCATGACATGCGCGAGCTGCTCGGCCCCGACGCGCTGATCGTGACTCCGGGCGTGCGTCCGGTGGGTGCCGCCCTAGGCGATCAATCCCGTGTGGCGACGCTTCCCAGGCTATCGAGCGCGGTGCGAGCCACATCGTGGTGGGCCGACCCATCACCGGTGCCGACGACCCGGTTGCCGCACTTGACGCTATCGTTGCCGAGCTGGTCGAAAACGTCGCCTAAAAGATTCCCTCAAGTCACCACTTTTGGGTTTCAATAGCATAAATTGGCCCCTGTGCCTGCGAAAACTTTCCCATCCTTTGTGTGGAATCGCAGGTCAGGGGCTCAACTTTGACCTCTGTATATTGCACTTTTTGCAGGTATCGTCTAACCTATGGAGCCGTCGATTGGGCATTTAGTGCGTTTGACGTGCTAAATGCTAATTATTGCATCAGATATAACCCAACTATTTGGAGGTTCGAATGGCACTCCCTCAGCTTACCGACGAGCAGCGCAAGCAGGCTCTTGAGAAGCTGCCGCCGCACGTCACGCCCGCGCTGAGCTTCGCGAGCAGATCAAGAAGGGCGAGAAGTCCCTCGAGTCCGTGCTCAACTCCGATGACCCCATCGCTTCCCGCATGAAGGTTTCCACCCTCATCGAGTCTCTCCCCGGTTATGGCAAGGCCAAGGCCGCCAAGATCATGGAGGAGCTCGGCATCTCCGCTACCCGTCGCGTCCAGGGCCTCGGCGTCCGTCAGCGCGAGCAGCTCCTCGAGCAGCTGACCAAATAAGTGAGCGCTCAGGATTCAAAGCTCTTTGTGATTTCTGGACCGTCAGGTGCAGGCAAGGGCACGCTCGTCACTCGTGTGCGCGAGCGTCGCTCGAACCTGGGCCTGACGGTTTCGGCTACCACGCGAGCACCACGCAAAGGTGAGGTCGACGGCGTCAACTATTTTTTCCTGACGCGCGAGGAGTTCGACCGCCGCGTGGCAAACGGTGAGTTTGTTGAGTGGGCTGAGGTCCACGGCAACTGCTACGGCACGTTGGTGAGCGAGGTCACATCCAAGCTCGCCTCTGGCTCGTCTCTGATCTTGGAGATCGATGTCCAAGGTGCCCTGCAGGTCAAGGAGCGTTTCCCCGAGGCCGTGTTGATCTTTATCAAGCCGCCCTCGCTCGAGGTGCTTCGTGAGCGTCTTGTCGGTCGCGGTACCGAGACGCCCGAGACGATCGAGCTGCGTATGGCAAACGCCGCCGATGAACTTGCCCTTGCCGACCGCTACGACGACGTCGTGGTGAATGACGATCTCGACCGCGCGACCGATGAGCTCGTTCGCGTTCTCGATATGCATGAAAGGATCTGAGGTCCGTGTCCGTTGTAAAGCCTTGCATTGACGATCTTCTGGAGAAGACCGATCACAACCGCTTCCTGCTCGCCTCGCTTGCCTCCAAGCGCGCCTGCGACATTAACAGCATGCTGCGTGGCCAGCACAACCGCGTGCTTGCTGTCCAGGATGTCGACGACATCACCATTGCGCTTTCCGGCGCCGATACCATCTCGATGGCTATGGACGAGATTGTCGACGGCGACATCTCCTACGACGAGGCCCGTTACGAGAAGGCGCTCGGCCACAAGGTTGCTGAAGCCTAAATGGCAGCCCGCGTCTGCCTGGTCCACTATCACGAGGTTGGACTGAAGGGCAAGAACCGCGCACATTTTGAGCATATCCTCATGGATAACATCAAGGCGCTTGGCCGCCTTTTCCGTGAACGCCGTGTCTCGAATTTCCGGTTATATCCTCGTGACCTTTAACGAGCATCAGCCGACGAGGCGGCGCGCGTTATCCGCACTGTGCCTGGCGTTGCCCGCGTGTCCCTGGCCTATCACACCAATCGCGACCCGCAGGAGTACTGCGCGGCGGCTGTAAAGGCGCTGCGCGAGTTTGGTCCCTTTGAGTCGTTTAAGGTGCATGCCAAGCGCTCGAACACCGACTACGAGCTCACCTCGATTGATATCAATCGTCAGGTGGGAGAGGTGTTGTGCGAGGCGTTTCCCGATAAAAAGGTCCAGATGCACGACCCCGACGCAATGGTGCACGTGCTGGTGGTCCAGGGTAGCGTTTATGTGTACGCGCGCTCCGAGCGCGGCGTGGGCGGTCTGCCGGTGGGATCTGCCGGCAAGGTCGTGACGCTACTGTCGTCGGGTATCGATTCTCCGGTAGCGACCTGGATGCTCGCGCGTCGCGGCGCGGTGTGCGTGCCGGTACATTTCTCCGGTCGTCCGCAGACGCCCGACACGAGCGAGTATTTGGTGCAGGACATCATCCGTGCGCTTGAGCCGGGTGTCCAGATCGGCCGCCTGTACGTGGTGCCGTTTGGCGATTGTCAGCGTGAGATCTCGGTGACCTGCCCCAGCAACCTGCGCGTGATCATGTACCGTCGCATTATGTATTCGTTTGCCGAGCGCATTGCGCATATCGAGGGCGCCAAGGCTATTGTGACCGGTGAATCGCTCGGTCAGGTTGCTTCCCAGACGCTCGAGAACATCATGGCCGTCAACGAGGCCGTCAAGATCCCCGTGTTCCGCCCGCTGATTGGTTCGGACAAGCAGGAGATCATCGCGCGTGCCGAGGAAATCGGTACCTTCGATATCTCGACCGAGGCCGCTCCCGATTGCTGCACGCTCTTTATGCCGCGCCGCCCCGAGACGCACGCCAAACTCGATGCCGTGCATGAGGCGTGGGAGCTGTTCGATCACGAGGAGATGATTGAGCGCTTGCTCAAGCAGACCGAGTATATCGACTTCGAGAGCAACACGTATAAGGCCCCTAAGACCTTAAAACGCAAACATTCCGAGCTCGCTCCACGTGAGATTTACCAAGATCACGAATAATGTTGTGTATAGACCGGCGGTGATTTTGCATCGTCGGTCTTTTTCTATCTGGGCATTAGGCGATAAACGGTTCATTTGTCGACGTGTGCCTGAATAAATGGACACTTTTCCGCAAGGTTTTGGTCAGCTTTTGGTTTGACCGCGAAAACCGGTGTGGGCGTGCGGAGGCTGCGGCGTTCGTTTCCTGACACGATGGTGTTGGGAGGTGTTTGCTATGGCGCAGCGCGAGCAACACGAACGGGTTAAACGGATGGACCGCTGGGCAGAAAAGCTGCTCGGCCATAAGGCGATGGTCGTGGCGATCCTGGTTGTCATTGCCGCCGCGAGCGGCTTGGCGATGGCAGGTTTTGGTGGTCACTCCAGCGACGTATCGTTTGAGCGTAGTGATGAGGCGAGCGCCTCGGATGTGCGCGGGGCCGGGGATGCCTCTCCTGACGATGCCGATGAGCCGTCTGCCAAGAGCTCCTCTGCTGCCGAGGTGTACGTCGATGTTGATGGCGCCGTTGTGAAGCCTGGCGTGTACCGGCTTAAAGATGGAGCACGGGTGTCCCAGGCGATTGATGCCGCCGGAGGGCTTACGGCCGAGGCGGATGTGACGGTTCTTAACCGTGCGTCCAAGATCACCGATGGTCAAAAGATCTATGTGCCGACGGTAGGGGAGCAACAAACGGCTGCGGCCGTCGCGCCGCCGAAAGCAGTGCTTCCACGACCCCTGGTACAGGGTCTTCGTCGGGACTTGTGAATATCAATACGGCAAGTGCGGCGGAGCTGCAGACGCTTTCGGGCATCGGGCCTTCTATGGCCCAGTCAATTATCGACGAACGGACGCAAAACGGGGCCTTTGCCTCGGTCGATGACCTTATGCGCGTATCGGGGATCGGTGAGAAGAAACTCGCCAAAATTAAAGATTGCATCTGCGTATGAGTGCGACCGAGCGCGAGCATGTGATGCCACCGCGCCCATTGATGCCGTGGGCGATAGCCTTTGTGCCGGCTTGTGTGCGAGCTGTGGGTTAGTGCTTAACATGGCGGCCGATGCGCTGCTGGGAGAGCGGGCGGCGCCCGTCACATTGCTTATGGCCATTCCCTTCGCGGCTGCGACGTGCATCGTATTGGCACGGTCCTGTATGCGTCTTGTGCGGTGGAAGCGATGGCTGTATGCCGCGGCCCTTGGCCTCGTTGCGGGAGCGGTCGTGTCCGCGGCTTGGGCGATAGGAGCGCTACACGCATCGAGGGCACTGGATAATCGGGCTGCGAGCAGTCTTGAGTTTGTTGTGCACGGCGATCCGTCCATCAATGACGGTGTGTACTCCTATACCTGCGATGCGTTTGCGGGCGAAAAGCATTTGGGTCAGGTATGGCTGTCGTGCGATCGTGAGCTCGGCGTCGGTTCGCATGTACGTGCTATCGGTCGAATTTCGCGCTTTGAGAATGATGCGTATGGGCGCTCACGCGTGCTTCGGGGCGAGCTTCGAAAGGTTAAAGTCGTCCGGTTGGTATCGATCGACGAGGGCCCTCCAGGCCCGTTGTCTTGGCTTCGAAACGAGCTCCTTGCCGTTATCGCGCCCGCGACGATCCAGCGCGCTCGCTCATTGCCGGCGTTGTCTGCGGACGCTCGGCCGAGCTGCGTGCCAGCCGGCGGGCGATTGGTTTTCGGTAACGGGCACCGCACATCTTATCGCTGTCTCGGGTAGTCATCTTGCCATCGTGGGGTTTGTGATTGAGAGCGCCCTGCAAAAGACACGCCTCTCTCGTGGGCTGCAGCGGGGGCTGTTGGTGCTGGCCCTCGCTGCCTATGCCGTTTTTACGGGCGCTTCGCCCTCGGCCGTGCGCGCGTGCTGCATGGTGGCGGCGTCGCTTGTCGCCAACGGCGCCGGGCGTCGTCGGCATGGCCTCTCGGCTCTGTTCGTCACCATGGCAATCTTTGTGTTGCTGCGTCCGACGGTATTGTTCGAAATGGGTTTTCAGCTTTCGTGCGCCAGTGTCTTTGCCATCCTTTGTTTTTGCCCCTACGCCACCTACGCCTTGGGCGAGCTGGGCATGCCATCGGGTGTCGCCAGCGTTTTGTCTGTCACGCTGTGCTCGCAGCTGGCGACACTTCCCGTTACGATTCCCGCATTTGAGACGTTTTCGCTCATTGCCCCACTTGCAAATGCCGTGATCGGTCCGGTGATAAGCGTGCTGCTCGCTGTATCGGTTGTGCTGGTGCCCTGCTCGCTTGTGCCGCTGCTGCGTCACGGGGCGCTCGTGGTGCCCATGATTGTCGCCCGCTGTGCGCTGTTCTTTGAACAGCTCTTTGCTGCCGTTCCGGGCGCATCCGTAAGCGTGCCGCCCGATACGCCCTTGGTATATGTGGTGCCGTTCGCGCTGGTGGCCCTCTTGGTCTGGTGGCCACGCCCCCGCGCGCGGAGCATGGCAGCGGGGCTGCTGTGTTTAATGCTCGCAGCGGGTGTTCCGTATGTCTATTGGGATCGATGTGCGCCGCCTTCGGTAACGGTCCTCGATGTTGGCCAGGCCGATGCGATTCTGGTTCGTCAGGGTGGCGCCGTGGCACTCGTCGACTGTGGGCTCGATGACCGCGTGGTGTCGGCGTTGGTTCGCAATAACGTCCACCATATCGACGCCGTCTTCGTGACGCATTGGGATGAAGACCATTGGGGCGGTCTTCCCGACGTACTCGATCGTTTTTCGGTTGGAACCATTGCGGTCGCGGCCGATGCACTTGACGGCGCGCCTACTGAGGTTCTGAATCGCCCGGGTGTAACGTATCGGCAGGTGGCTCGCGGAGACACGGTCGATATCGGCGCATTTCGGGCTCGTGTGATGTGGCCGTTTGACACGGTGGATGGCGAGGGCAATGAGGACTCTCTTGTTTTGCTGCTCTCCTACGCTCAGGAAGCAAGAGCCTGCGTGTGCTCCTTACTGGTGACGCCGAGCTCGATCAGGAGCGCGAGTTTGTACAGGAGGTGGGCGATATCGATGTGCTCAAGCTGGGGCATCATGGCTCAAAAGTTTCCGTCGACACAGACCTGCTGGGCACGCTTAAGCCCGAGTTCTCTATCGCGAGCGCCGGCGAGGGGAATCGTTACGGCCATCCGTCGGATGCCTGCATCGATGCAGTTAAGGAAGCGGGTGGTGCGTTCGCATGCACCATCGAACACGGCGACATTACCGTCACGCCGACTGCGAAGGCTTTGCCATGCGATGCCAGCGACCGTGATGACATCGTTGGCGCGCGGTGGACCCCTGGGCTAAAATGGCACGGTACGAATTCGAGTGTGTGCGAGAGGGGAGCGCAATGTCCGAAACCGGTCTGCTGCCGGCATATCTGATCGTCGGTACCGATGGGGTCAAGCGCGACCACGCCGTCTCGCGTATGAAGCTCGCTTGGAAAAGTCGGGTATGGTTGAGTTCAACCTCGATGAACGCGACATGACGAAAGATCCCGATATCGAGTCGATCATCGGCTCGCTCAATACCTTTCCCATGGGCAGCGAGTTTCGCCTGGTGATCCTCGACGCTGCTCCAAGCTTGCCAAGGCGGTCTCGGAACGCTTGTCGAGTACCTCGCAAGTCCCAGCCCCACGACGGTCTGTCTCATTATTGCCGACTCACTTGCCAAGAATACGCGCCTGTATAAGGCAATCGCCAAGATCGACAAGAAGCTATCGTCGATTGTTCGGGTACCAAGCGCTGGGAACTGCCGCGCCGCGTTCAGCAGATGGCGACGCAGCGCGGTAAGTCCATCTCGACGGCTGCTGCCGAGGAGCTCGTCTCGCGCTCGGGCGAGAACACCCGCATGCTCGATAACGACTTGGCCAAGCTTGCCCAGATGGTCGAGGCGCCGCAAATTGAGCTTGCCGATGTGGAGCGCTGGATCGTGCGCACGGCCGAAGTTCAGCCCTGGGACTTCCTCAATGCCGTCTCGGCCCGCGATATGCGCCGCTCGCTTGAGCTCTTTGGGCTGCTGCCCGCCAAGAGCTATGTGTGGACCTACACGCTGCTATGCGGTCGCATCCGCGAGTTGATCGTCGCCAAGCGCTCGACTCTCGTGGGCAGGGGCGTGAGCTCGCCGCGACACTCAAGCTTCAGCCTGGCAGGTCAAAAATCACCTGACCTGGGCACGCCGCTTTTCGATGGCGGAGCTTGTCGCTGCGCTCGAGGGCGCGGTCGATGTGGAGCTCGCGCTGAAGGGCTCGGCCGATTCTGAGACCGCGCTTTTGCTCTGGATTACGAACATCTTGAGAAAATCGTGATGATACCTGCCTATTTGACAAATTCGTTCTATCCCTTTGAGGGGGAGCGTGCTATAGTAAGCGCTTGCATGACCTCACCGTGTCTCAGAGGTGTCATACATTTTTTGCAAGGAACTCGAAAGGAACTCCAGAAGTGGCAAACATCAAGTCTCAGAAGAAGCGTATCCGCACCAATGAGGCAGCTCGCATGCGTAACAAGGCTGTCAAGTCCGAGCTCAAGACGCTGACCAAGCACGTCCAGTCCGCCGTCGCCGAGGGCGACGCCGAGAAGGCCCAGGCTGCCTCAAGACCGTCACCAAGCGTCTCGACATGGCTGCCGCCAAGCATGTTATCCACAAGAACCAGGCTTCCAACCGCAAGTCCGGTCTTGCCAAGCTCGTGAACAGCATCAACGCCTAAGTTGTAAATTTCACACCACACAGATTACGCGCATAAATGGAGCCTGTTTTATGGAACAGGCTCCATTTTTGTACCGCTCGGGTAAGATAGTCCGCATGAATACTTCAATTGACATTTCCCACATCCGCAACTTCTCGATCGTTGCGCACATCGACCATGGCAAGTCCACGATCAGTGACCGCATCCTCGAGCTCACCCATACCGTCGACGAGCGCGATATGGAGTCGCAGCTGCTCGACACCATGGATATCGAGCGCGAGCGCGGCATCACGATCAAGTCTAATGCCGTTCGCGTGTCCTATGACGCCGACGATGGTGAGACGTATCAGTTCAACCTGATCGATACGCCGGGCCACGTGGACTTTACCTACGAGGTCTCGCGTTCGCTTGCCGCCTGCGAGGGTGCGGTGCTTGTCGTCGACGCCACGCAGGGCGTCGAGGCGCAGACCGTCTCCAACGCGACGCTCGCCATGAACGCCAACTTGGATATCGTGCCCGCTATCAACAAGATCGACCTGCCGTCGGCACACCCCGACGAGGTCAAGACCGAGATCGAGGACGACCTGGCGATCCCTGCCGACGATGCCGTATGCGTATCGGGCAAGACCGGCGAGGCATTCACGATTTGCTGGAGTCTATCGTCTTTTTGATCTCTCCGCCCAAGGGCGATGCGAACGCGCCGCTCAAGGCGCTTATCCTGGATTCGTATTTCGATGAGTACCGCGGCGTCGTTGCCACGGTCCGCGTCTTTGACGGCTCCATCAAGAAGGGCGATACCCTGCGCATGATGCAGGCAGAAGGTGACTTCTTGGTCGACGGCGTGGGCGTCAAGCGTCCTGCCGAGACCCCGGTTGACGCACTGACGGTTGGCGAGGTCGGCTACGTGGTCACGGGTCTGAAGGATCCTGAGGCCGTGCACGTGGGCGATACCCTCACGTGGCGTCTAATCCCTGCCCCGAGCCGCTTCCCGGTTACCGCGAGGCCAAGCCCATGGTCTATACGGGCCTGTTTCCGATCGACAACAAGGATTACGAGAACCTGCGCGACGCTCTCGATAAGCTGCACGTCAACGACCCGTCGTTGGTGTGGGAGCCCGAGACCTCGGTGGCGCTCGGCTTTGGCTTCCGCGTGGGCTTCTTAGGCCTGCTGCATATGGAAGTCGTCAAGGAGCGCCTGGAGCGCGAGTTCAACCTTGACCTCATTGCTACGAGCCCTTCGGTGGACTATCACGTCTATAAGACCGACGGCGAGATGATTGATGTTCGCAGCCCGCAGGATCTGCCCGAGGCTACGCGCATCGAGCGCATTGAGGAGCCTTACCTCAAGGCCAAAATTATCTGCCCGCCCGAGTATACGGGTGCCGTCATGCAGCTCGCTATCGAGCACCGCGGCATTACAACTGACATGATCCATCTCACGAGCAAATCGGTCGAGATGCGCTTTGACATGCCGCTCGCCGAGCTCATCCTGGACTTCTTTGACCAGCTCAAGAGTCGTACCAAGGGCTATGCCTCACTCGACTACGAGTTCAACGAGTACCGTCCCTCCGAACTCGTCAAGCTCGATATTTTGCTTTCGGGCGATGAGGTGGACGCGCTTTCGTTTATCGTGCACAAGGATAAGGCCTATGGCCTGGCCCGCGGCCTGTGTGACAAGCTCAAGGAAATCATCCCTCGCCAGCTGTTCGAGTGCCTATTCAGGCGCCATCGGCAACAAGATCATTGCCCGCTCTACCGTCAAGGCGCGTCGCAAGGACGTTTTGGCCAAGTGCTATGGCGGCGATATCTCGCGAAAGCGCAAGCTGCTCGAGAAGCAGAAAGAGGGCAAGAAGCGCATGAAGGCCATCGGTTCGGTCGAGGTCCCGCAGGAGGCCTTTATGGCGATCCTAAAGGTAGACGAGTAAGTCCATGGCGCTTTCTGAATACAGCAAGCGTCTGCTGGGCGCCTATGCCGAGCAGCCGTTCCTTATGGCTCCCATGGCGGGCGTAACCGACCCCGCCTATCGCATCATGTGTCGCCGCCGCGGTGCCAACCTTGCCTACAGCGAGATGGTGAGCGTTGCGGGCCTTGCCTATGCCAGCAACAAGACGTGGCGCCTGGTGTTGCCGGCCGACGAGGAGCAGCAGATCTGCGTGCAGCTCTTTGGTTCCAAGCCCGATCAGTTTGCGGGTGCCGTCGCTGCCGTCGAGGAACGCGTGGGCGATCGCCTGTCATTGATTGATATCAACATGGCCTGTCCGGCTCGCAAGGTCGTTACCAAGGGCGAGGGCTCGGCGCTTATGCGTACGCCCGACCTGGCCGAGCAGATTGTCGAGGCAGCGGTGGGCGCGGCGCATGTTCGTGACCGTGAAGATTCGCAAGGGCTTTTACGCCGAAGACCGCAATGCCGCGACGTTTGCCCAGATGCTCGAGGGGGCAGGGGCAGCTGCGGTGGCGGTGCACGGCCGCTGTGCACGCAGCTCTATACGGCCAGGCCGATTGGTCGGTCGTCGATGAGGTGGCCGACGCCGTCGAGATTCCCGTTATCGGTTCGGGCGATGTGTTCTGCGCCGAGGATGCGGCGGAACGCCTGCGCAACTCGGGCGCCAGTGCCGTGTTTATCGCGCGCGGTATCTATGGCAACCCCTGGGTGTTCGGTGATGCTCGAGCCTTGCACTCGATGGCACGCCAGTACCGGTGCGTAGCTCGGTCGAGCGCTGGATGCCCTGCGCGAGCACCTGACGCTCACGCATGAGCTGTTGCCGCTTATGTCACGTGCCCGCACGTACGCGAGCTGGTATCTTAAGGGCATGCCCCATGCCGCCGCCTGGCGCGCGCAGGTGGTGCGCTGCTCCACATACGAGGAGTTCATGGCATTGGTCGATGATATCGAGCGCGATGTGGTGGCCTGCGAGGCCGCGCTTGCCGCCGGCGAGTCGGTGCCCGCTCATCCGCTGGAGGCCTAACGGTGGCCGTTACCGCGCTGTACGTCCACGTGCCGTTTTGCGCCCAAAAGTGCCGATACTGCGACTTTGACTCACGCAGTTTTGCTTCGTGCGACCTGAGTGCTGCGCTCGATGTCTATTTTGAGCAACTGTATGCGCGCCTCGATGCCTTTGGCGACGCAGGCGCGCTTGCGCAGGTCCGCACCGTCTATGTTGGCGGCGGTACGCCGTCGCTGGCAGGAGAGCGTCTGGTGGAGCTTGCCCGGCGTATTTGCATGTGGTGCAAGCCCGTTGAGTTTACCTGCGAGGCCAATCCCGAGTCGTTGACCGCCGGGCTTGCCACTGCGCTTGCCAAGGTCGGTGTCACACGCGTCTCTCTGGGAGTTCAAACCCTTGACAACGCCGAGCTTGCTGCGATTGGCCGTATTCACGATGCCGATCGGGCGCTCGCTGCCATCACGACGGTTAAGGACGCTGGGCTCGATGTGTCCTGCGACCTGATGTGCGGACTTCCCGGGCAGACCGCCGTAAGCTGGCAACGCACGCTCGATGGCGTGCTGGCGGCGGCGCCGCATCATGTGTCGGTGTACCCGCTCACGCTCGAGGAGGGCACGCCGCTCTACCACATGGCGTGTCGCGACGAGTCGCTCGAGCCCGACGAGGATTTTCAGGCTGCGTGCATGGACGCGGCGCGTGAGTGCCTGGGTGCGGCCGGCTATCACCCGTATGAGGTGGCAAGCTACGCGCTCGACGGACATGAGTGTGCCCACAACATTGCCTATTGGACAGGACGGGGCTATCTGGGCTTGGGCCGCTCTGCCGCCGGTATGCTCGACGCGAGGATTTCGATCGCTTGGCCGGGCTGTTTCCCGACGTGCTGCTCGCGGCGATGCGTATCGCGTGCGCTTGGTGCAACGCGACGACGCCGCGACGACGTTTGATGCCGAGTATCTGTCGCAGCGCGAGGCTGCGGCCGAGGATTTGATGCTCGCCTGCCGCATGACGCGTGGCATTGGGCCCGATCTGTTGGTTCGCTCGGCAAGCGTGATCGCTGCAGACGAGCTGGTGGCGGCCTGTGACCGTGCGCTCGAGTTGGGTCTTGCCACTTGGGTGCCCGATTATGTCGAGGGGCATGCGGGGTGCGTCGCCTCGAAAGACGTTATCGCAGGTCGTGCCCACGCCCGTTTAGCGCCCACCCACTTGGGCTGGCTCGATGGAAATGTGCTGTTCGAGCTGTTTTGGGGTCTAGCTTAGGCCGCTCGGGTAGAATTACCGCAATATATACGCTGCTGTGAGCAGGAGGTTGCCGCGCATGGCGACGATGAACGAAAAAGATTACTACGAGATTTTGGGTGTCTCCAAGGACGCCACCTCGCGTGATATACAGAAGGCCTTCCAGCAAAAGGCCCGCAAGCTCCATCCGGACGTCAACAAAGAACCTGATGCCGAGGAAAAGTTTAAAGAGGTTTCCGAGCCTACGCCGTGCTTTCGGACGAGCAGAAGCGTGCGCGCTACGACGCCATGCGCTCGGGCAACCCCTTCGCCGGCGCTCCTACGGCTTCGCCCTATGGCGGCGGCTACGCCGGCAGCGCAGGCTATGGCAATCCCTTTGAGGGCGGCTTTCCCTTTGGTGGCGCCTGGGGCCAGCCGCGTCGCGGGCAGGCTGCCTATAATCCCGAGAACGGCGCCAACGTGGTCGTCGATATCAAGCTCGACGCTAAGGAGGCCAAGGGCGGTGCCCGCAAGACCGTCCGCTATACGCGCTTCGATACCTGTGGCCACTGTGGCGGCTCGGGTTCTGTTTCGTCCGAGCATGCACATACCTGTCCGAGCTGCGGTGGTCGCGGCCACATCGATGTCGACCTGTCCTTCCTGTTCGGTGCCGGCACGTTTCAGTCGGTCTGCCCCGAGTGCGGCGGTTCCGGTAAGGTCGTCGCCGACCCCTGCCCCGATTGCGGCGGCAGCGGCCGTGTCCGTGTGACCTCCGAGCAGACGATTGAGTTTCCTGCCGGTACGCACGATGGCGACGAGGTCCGCATTGGCGGCATGGGTCACGCCGCACCAACGGTGCCTCGGGTGGCGATCTGGTCGGCCGCGCTCATGTCGAGGCCGAGCGTCTGGAGGCAAGGCCCGTACCGGTTTTTACCTGATGGGCATCGTGGCGCCGTTTTTGGTGCTGTCGGCCATCTCGGGCGTGTTCTCGGCCTTTGCGTGATGTGCTTTATTCCGTTTGCCATGGGCCTGTTCATGGTGGTCTCGGACGGCGTGCTGCACCGCAGCCTGCTGTGGTGGAAGCGCGGCGCGATGCAGTTTGCCAACGGTTTTGCCAACGGATTTATGTTTGCGCTCGTGTCGGTTTGGTTTGCGAGCTGCTCGCAACGTGCCATGCTTTCGCCCTACGCAATGCAATAACATCAACCCCTCTGTTTGCGGCCGGCCCAGCTTGGGTATAGGACGCACTGTGACAATAATGAAAGTCGGAAGGATTCGGTCGTGTCGGAAAATAGGGATTACTACGAGGTACTTGGCGTCGACAAGGATGCCGACGCGCGGACGATTAAGCGCGCGTTTCTAAAGAAGGCCCGTACCGTACACCCGGACGTTTCGGACGACCCCGAGGCCGAAGCCAAGTTCAAGGAGCTCAACGAGGCATATTCCGTTCTTTCCGACGAGCAGAAGCGTGCTAACTACGACCGTTACGGCACCGCGGACGGCCCTGGTGGCTCTGGCTATGTCGACATCAACGATATCTTTGGCGGCATGGGCATGGACGACCTGTTCTCGTCGTTCTTTGGTGGTGGCGCCGGTGGTGGCGCTCGAAATCGCCGTGAGCGTCGTCGCGGCCGCGATATGGCCATTTCCCTTTCGGTGACCCTTGAGGAGGCGGCACTCGGTTGCAAAAAGACGATCAGCTATGACCGCCTTGCTCCCTGCGAGGATTGCAACGGCACCGGTAGGGCCGAGGGCGCACAGGAAAAGCAATGCAGCCGCTGCCACGGCACGGGCTATGTCACGACGGTTCAGCGTTCGTTCCTGGGCCAGGTTCAGTCCTCTTCGCCTTGTCCCGACTGCCATGGCGAGGGTACGGTTATCGACCATCCCTGCGAGACCTGCGACGGCCAGGGCCGCACGCCTTCGCACGAAAAGATCGACATCGATATTCCCGCCGGTGTTTCGACCGGTCGTCAGCTGCGCGTGAGTGGTTTTGGCGAGGCCGGCCTTCGCGGCGAGCATCGGGCGACCTGATCGTCAACGTGCGTGTCGCCGACCACGAGCGTTTTAAGCGTAATGGCGATGATCTGTACTTGGTGAGCGATATCTCGATTGCGCAGGCCGCGCTCGGTTGCGAGATCGAGGTCGAGGGCATTATGCCCGATGAGGTCGTCAAGGTGTGCGTCCCCGCCGGCACACAGTACGGTGACACCGTGAGCGTCAACAATTACGGCATGCCGCGTATCGGCGGTGGCGGTTCGCGCGGTCGTCTGATCGTGCAGATGCGCGTGGTCGTCCCCACCAATCTCTCCAACAAGCAGCGCGAGCTGCTTCGCGCCTTTGCCGACGAGATGGGCGATGACGTCGCATCCGGTAAGAAGTCGGTGACCGACCGTATCAAGAGTGCCCTCGACGACATCCTCGATTAAGGAGCCCGCGTGCTCGCACCTCATATCTCTGTCGTCAACCTCGGCTGCCGTGTCAACCGGGTTGAGTCCGACCGTATCACTGCCGATCTCATGCGCCTGGCTTTGCGATGGTGGAGCCTCAGGATGCCGAGCTGATCGTCATTAACACCTGTGCCGTTACGGGCGAGGCCGAGGTCAAGACCCGTAAGGCCGTTCGCCATGCGCTGGCTATCCAAACGAGCCTATGTGGTCGTGACCGGATGCGTAGTCAATCTGCACCCCGAGGAGCTGCTGGAGCTTTCGGACCGCGTGATCGCCGAGCCGTCCAAGATCGATGTCGCCGAACGCGTCTGCGAGGTGCTGGGCGTTGAGTCCGATGACGTTCCCGCCTGCAGTGACGGCGAGGTGGTCGACGCACTCGGTCGCTCGCGTCTGGGGGTGAAGATCCAGGACGGCTGCAACCATCGTTGCACCTATTGCATTGTGTGGAAGGCCCGCGGCCCCGAGCGCTCCGTGCCGGTCGAGTCCGTGCTCGAGCAGGTTCGCGAGGCCCAGGAGGCCGGCGTGCCCGAGGTGGTGCTGACGGGCGTGAACCTGGGCGCCTACGATGGCAAGAGCGCGACTGATGAACACGTCGAGATCGATGAGCTGCTCGAGGCGATTATGGAGCGCACGTCCATTCCGCATGTGCGCATTTCCTCGGTCGAGCCTATGGATATCTCTGAGTCCCTGCTTAAGGTCATGGCGCGCTATCCGAAGCGCATCGCCCCGTTTTTACACCTTCCCGTGCAGTCCGGCTGCACCAGGACACTGCATCGCATGGGGCGTCCCTATAGCGCCGAGGCCTTTGAGGAGACGGTGCGCATGATTCGCACCAACTTGCCTCAGGCGTCCCTTTCGTGCGATGTCATCGTCGGTTTTCCCGGCGAGACGGACGAGGAGTTTGAGGAGTCGCTGGCGCTGTGCCGCCGCGTGGGCTTTTCGCGTATGCATGTGTTTCGTTACAGCAAGCGTCCCGGTACCTTGCTGCCGATATGTCCGACCAGGTGCCGCCCGAGGTTATGGCCGAGCGCAGCCGTCGTATGCGAGCCGCGGCGCAGGAACTCGCCATTGCCGACGCTCGCCGCCGCGTGGGTACCGTCGAGCGCGCCGTGCTCGAGTATGGCGACAACCTGACGCTCGGTTCGTTCCACCATGCCCGTCTTGACGATACCTGTGGACTCACAGCCCCGTGCCTGCTCGATGTTGCTATCATCGGAGTCGATGATTCCGGCTTGGTCCATGCACGCAGGGAGGTTCATGGAAGCCTCGAAGATTAGACTTACCGTTCCCGAGGGTATTGACCCCTCGCGCGTTTTGGGCGCCGGCGACGGCGTCCTTCGTGAGCTCGAGAGCTTGGTTCGCGCTCACGTGGTCGCCCGTGGCGACAGTATCGCCGTGAGCGGCGACCCGGACGAGGTCGAGCTCGTGGCGCGCTTTTTCGAGCATGCTTTTCGCGAGGCGGCCGCCGGACGCACACTGTCTGCGACGATGTCTCTCGCTGCCTGGCCGTCTTGCGCGACGGTGAGCACGAGGCTACATCGCTTCGCGATGATGTGCTGCTTTCGTATCGCGGCCGTGTCATTCGCCCCAAAACGCTCGGCCAAAAGCGTTACGTGGATGCCATCCGCTCGCATACCATCACGTTTGGTCTAGGTCCTGCCGGTACCGGTAAGACCTATCTGGCCATGGCGCTCGCCGTTGCCGCGCTCAAGCGTCACGAGGTGGGCCGTCTGATCTTGACGCGTCCGGTTGTCGAGGCGGGGGAGAACCTGGGCTTTTTGCCCGGTACCCTCGAGGAAAAGATCGACCTACATGCGTCCGCTCTACGACGCCCTTTTTGACATGATGGATCGCGAGCGCACCGATGAGCTCATGGAGCGCGGCGTGATCGAGATCGCCCCGCTTGCCTACATGCGCGGCCGCACGCTGAGCGATGCCTTCGTGGTGCTCGACGAGGCGCAAAATACCACGCCCGAGCAGATGAAGATGTTCCTGACGCGCCTGGGCTTTAACTCCAAGTTTGTGATTACCGGCGACCTGAGTCAGCGCGACCTGGTGGGTCGTCGCGGCGGTCTTGCCGACGTCGAGCAGATTTTAGGCCGTGTCGACGATGTCGCATTTTCTCACCTCGAGCGTGCCGACGTGGTGCGCCATGCCTTGGTGGGGCGTATCGTCGAGGCATACGATGCTTATGATGATGTGCGCGAGAAACGCGTGCACGACCGAAAGGAGTCCCGTTGAGTGTATTGATCAGCAACGATGCCGAGCTCGATACGCTGCTCGACGCGCAGGAGGTAGAGCACATCTGCGAGGTCGTGCTTGCCGCCGAGGGCGTTGAGCGTGAAGTCGAGATTTCCCTTTCATATGTCGATGAGGACGAGATGCACGAGCTCAACCACGAGTGGCGCGGTATCGACCGTACCACCGATGTCCTCTCGTTTGAATGCGACTCGGCCTTTGACGAGGATATTCCCGCCGACGAGACGCTCGAGCTCGGCGATATTATCCTGGCCCCGCAGGTCATTGCCCGTCAGGCCCCCGGCTTTGGTAATAGCCTGCCGACGAGTGCCGCCTGATGCTCGTGCATGGCATGCTGCACCTGCTGGGGTATGACCACATTGAGGACGACGAGGCCGAGGTCATGGAGCCCGCGAGGACGCCATCTTGCGCGATCTGGCGCTCGAGCGCGGTGAGGACCCCAAGCTGGTCCACGTCGGCCCCATCACCAACCACGCCCACGACTAGGAGCCGTCTATGATTCCCGGATCGAACAAGGACCATCCGTCCTTCTTAAGTCGTTCTCCTACGCCATGGAGGGCTTCGTCACCGCCGTTGAAACCGAGCGCAACATTAAGGTCATGCTCGTGGCGGGCGTGTGCACCGTCATTGCTGGCTGCGTTGTCGGCCTCGACATTGCCGAGTGGGCCACAGTTATCATCTGCTGTGGCTTGGTGATTCACGGCGAGCTGTGCAATACCGCTATGGAGGCGATCGTCGACCTGGCGACCCAGGAACTCCATCCGCTGGCCAAGCGTGCGAAGGACATTGCCGCCGCCTCTGTATACGTTCTTTCCATCACTGCCGCGATTGTGGGCGTGCTGGTATTTGCCCACGCGCTCGGCTTTATTTAGAAAGGGATTCCCATGTCCGACAATATGCAGCCTACCGATGAAACTCTGGACGACGAGTCCCTGGATGCGGTGGATGCCGAAGCGACTGAGGCATACGATGAGGTCGAGGAATTCGACCCGTTTGAGGGCATGAGCGACGAAGAGCTCGACGCCCTGTGCGACGAGGACGACAGCCTCGCGGGCTTTGGCGACGTTGAACCCGGTTTCCGCAGCGGCTTCGTGGCCCTGGTCGGCCGCCCCAATGCCGGTAAGTCCACGCTGCTCAATGCCTGCTATGGCAAAAAGGTTGCCATCACCTCGCCGGTGGCCCAGACGACCCGCCGTCGCATGCGCGCCGTCGTCAACCGTCCTGGCTACCAGCTGGTTTTTGTCGATACCCCGGGTATTCACAAACCCAAGGACGGTCTGGGATCCGAGCTCAACAAGAGCGCGCTGTTCGAGCTGAACGATGTCGATGTTGTCGCGTTTTTGATTGATGCCACCAAGCCGATCGGCAGGGGAGACGCCTGGGTTGCCGAGCGCGTCAAGAATGCCCGTTCCAAGAAGGTCCTGGTGCTCACCAAGCCGATGAGGCCGACCCCGCACAGGTCATGGAGCAGCTTAAGGCCGCCCACGAGCTCATGGAATATGACGATGAGATCGTGACGTCGTCGGTCAAGAACTTCAACGTCGATGCCTTCATCGAGACCGTTGCGCACTTTTTGCCCGAGGGTCCGCGTTGGTTCCCCGAGGACATGGGTACCGAGCTTCCGACGAGACACTTGTTGCCGAGTTTGTGCGCGAGAAGGTCTTGCGCCGCACCCGTGATGAGATCCCGCATTCCGTTGGCGTGATCTGCGATGCGCTCGAGCAGACCAAGAAGGTGCTGCGTGTGCACGCCACCATTTACGTTGAGCGCGAGGGCCAAAAGGGCATCATCATCGGCAAGGGCGGCGAGATGATCAAGCATATCGGTATCGACGCCCGCCGCGATCTTGAGCGCATCTTTGACACGCAGGTCTTTTTTGGAGCTGGACGTGAAGGTCAAGGCCGGCTGGCGCGACGACGAGGCCCAGATTCGCCGCTTTGGCTACAACGCCGAGGACTAAGGACGCGCGGCGCGCATGGCAGGCTCCCGGACATATCGCACGAAGGTGCTCGTCCTCGATAAGACCAAGCTCAAAGAGACGGACCTGATCCTGACGATGCTTGACGAACGGGGTCGGCAGGTTCGCGCCGTGGCAAAGGGCGCCCGCAAACCCGGTGGGCGCCTGGCTGCGCGTTGCGAGCTGTTCTGCACCGTCGATATGCTGCTCGCGCATGGACGGTCGCTCGACGTGGTTTCCCAGGCTGAGCTTATGGAGGCGCCGCTCGGCGCTGCGCCCGATTACGAGACGACCTGCGCCGCAAGCGCGATCGCCGAGGTTGCGCGTGTGTGCTCGTTCGAGGACGCCGAGGACCCGTTTACCTTTGCCATAACACAGCGAGCGCTTGCCCTGGTGGGCAGCGGGCTCGACACGGCGCATATGGATCTGCTTGTGGCGGCATATGTCTTTAAGCTGCTGTCGCACGTTGGCTATCGACCCGATTTTTCTGCCTGCGTGCTGTGCGGAGACCCCATGCTGTCGTATTTTTCGCCCCGGGCGGGCGGTCTTCTGTGCGGGTCGTGCGCGTCGAGCGTTCCGGGTGCCGAGTTGGTGTCGACCGGTGAGGTCGCGTGGCTGCGCGCCTCATGTCCATGACCTTCGATACACTCTTGGCCGAGAGGGTCGACCCCCATACCGCTGCTTTTTTGTTGGGGCTTTCACATGTTTGGGCTGCGACGCACACCGATCAGCGCCTCCGTGCGATGGAATTCATGTTGGGTCGGTGATGATGCGCAGGCGCGGGCTGCTTGTGGTAACATACCGACCTGTTGGTACCTCGACCTTGGATGCTCGCTCCACCGGCGGCTTCCCAGTCCGAGGCGAATAGCGTCGCCCGCGGGCGACAAGAAACGAAAGGTGAAACAATGACTGTTTCCAAAGAGCGCAAGGCGGAGCTGACTGCCCAGTTCGGTAACACCCCGGTCGACACCGGCAACCCCAAGGTTCAGGTCGCCATCCTGTCCGAGCGCATCAAGGAGCTGACCGAGCACATGAAGTCCCACCAGAAGGACTTCCACACCCGTCGTGGCCTGCTCATGCTCGTCGGCCGTCGTCTCGTCTTCTCTCCTACATCAAGAAGAACGACATCGTCGAGTACCGTGAGCTCATCAAGGCTCTGGGCATCCGCGACAACATCCAGTAAGGATTTGTACATGCTAAGAGCGTCCTGCGCAACGGGGGCGCTCTTTTTTGTGTAAGGGGCGCGAACAATCACGCTCTGAAGCGTGGCGGGGGGCAGGGGGCCCGCGTCACATGAGAAGCCCCGCAGGCAAGGGGCCTGTGGGGTAAAGGAGAACAATGACACTCGTATCCAAGTCCTTTGAGCTGTACGGCAAGACCTACACCTTTGAGTCGGGCGAGCTTGCCAAGCAGGCCACCGGCGCTGCCTGGTCAAGCAGGGCGACACCACGATGCTCGACACCGTGGTCGTTTCCAAGGAGCGCAAGAACTACGACTTCTTCCCGCTGACCGTCGACTTCAACGAGAAGATGTACGCAGCCGGCCGCATCCCGGGTGGTTACCTCAAGCGTGAGGGCCGTCCCAGCGAGAAGGCCACGCTCACCGCGCGCATGATCGACCGTCCGATCCGCCCGAGTTTCCCGGACGCTTCCGCAACGAGGTGCACATCGTCGCCACCTCGCTCGTCGCCGACCAGGTCAACCCCTTCGACGTCATCAACGTATGGGTGCTTCCCTGGCCATGACGCTCGGTGGCGTGCCCTTCGAGGGCCCGCTTGCCTGCGTGCGCATCGGCCGTAACGTGGAGACTGGCGAGTTTATCGTCAACCCCACCTACGAGGAGCGCGAGAACTCCGATCTGGACCTGGAGCTGGGCGGCTCTGCCGACTTCATCTCGATGGTCGAGGCCGCGCCGAGGAGATCTCCGAGGACGACATGCTCGCCGCCATGAAGTTTGGCCAGGAGGCCCTTGCTGCCTTCTGCCAGGCCCAGGACGAGTTCGTCACCGAGTGGGAGCAGGTCAACGGCCCCATCGTCAAGAAGGAGTACCCGCTCGACCAGCCCGTCGAGGAGGTCCAGGAGCGCATCTTTGCCCACTACGACGAGATGGCAGCTGCTTCGCGACGCCGACAAGCTCTCCCGTATCGGTAAGGTCGAGGCTCTGAAGGAGTCCATCCGCGCCGAGTTTACCGAGGAGGAGCAGGCCGCTTGGGAGCGCGAGATCCCCGTGGCGCTCAAGAAGCTCGAGAAGAAGGCCATGCGCACCATGGTCGTCGAGACTGGCGAGCGCGTCGATGGTCGTGCCGCCGATGAGATTCGCCCCATCATGGTGAAGGATAACTACCTGCCGCTCGTTCACGGCTCCGGCCTGTTCCAGCGCGGCCAGACCCAGGTGCTCTCGGTTCTTTCGCTCGGCATGCTCAACGAGGGCCAGCGTCTGGATACCATCGAGCCCACCGAGGGCAAGCGCTACATGCACCACTACAACTTCCCGCCGTTCTGCACTGGTGAGACTGGCCGCATGGGCAGCCCCAAGCGCCGCGAGATCGGTCACGGCAACCTTGCCGAGCGCGCCCTGCTTCCGGTGCTCCCCGACGAGAACGAGTTCCCCTACGCCATCCGCGTCGTCTCCGAGGTCATGGAGTCCAACGGCTCCTCTTCGATGGCTTCGACCTGCGGTTCCACGCTCGCCCTTATGGACGGCGGCGTGCCCATTAAGCGCCCGGTCTCCGGTATCGCCATGGGTCTGATCCAGGAGGAGGGCAAGACCGTGGTCCTGTCCGATATCCAGGGTCTCGAGGATTTCCTGGGCGACATGGACTTTAAGGTCACCGGCACCACCAAGGGCATCACCGCCCTGCAGATGGACAACAAGGCCACCGGTCTTACCTTCGATATTTTGGCCCGCGCCCTGCAGCAGGCCAAGGAGGGTCGTGCCTTTATCCTGCAGAAGATGCTCGATGTGATCCCCGAGCCGCGCCACACCACGCGCAGCACCGCTCCGCGCATCGTCTCCATCCAGGTTCCGACCGATAAGATTCGCGACGTCATCGGCTCCGGCGGCAAGGTCATCCGCGGTATCCAGGACGAGACCGGCGCTTCTGTCGACATCCAGGAGGACGGCACCGTCTTTGTCGGCGGCACCGGCGAGTCCGTCGACCAGGCTGTCGAGCGCATCAAGCTCATCATCAAGGTTCCCGAGCCGGGCGAGGAGTACACCGGTCGCGTGGTCTCCATCCAGCTTCGGCGCCTTCGTCAACCTGCTGCCCGGTAAGGACGGCCTGCTGCACATCTCTCGCGTCGCCAAGGGCCGCGTGGAGAAGGTCGAGGACGTCCTCAATGTGGGCGACGAGGTCAAGGTCGTCGTCATCGAGGTCGACGATCGCGGCAAGATCTCGCTCGATCGTCTTGACAAGCCCGAGGCCCTGCTCGCGCCGAGTGCCTCCGAGGGCGAGGCGAGCACTTCCAGCGCCGTGAGCGTTCGCGTCGCGAGCGCTCCGAGCGCAGTG
>ENA-OQAS01000312-OQAS01000312.1-human-gut-metagenome-genome-assembly--contig:-NODE-312-length-25739-cov-9.344838_pt1 | contig 25739 bp, 28 predicted proteins | sample MGYA00242733_ERZ504523 | MGnify/ENA primary metagenome ERZ504523 (study PRJEB26092, sample SAMD00036239) | human gut metagenome | host: Homo sapiens | study: EMG produced TPA metagenomics assembly of...
TGTGAAATTAAAGCCTACGGTGACGATTTGAATATAGAAAACAGTTAAGGCTTGTGAGCGTGAATATCGGCAAAAATCGGACAAAAAAATAACGCTATGGCTTTAACCATAGCGAACCTTATAAAAAAACAAACCGCAGAAAATATAAAATTCCCTGCGGTTTCGTTATGATTAGTTACAAATATCCCAAAATTCGCAACTCCATGTGTTTTTATATAATCAAGAACTTCAAAGATTGCTTTAGAGGTTCAAAAAATATGAAGGAGGATTTTTTATGAATAAAAAATCTTTTAGGGTGGTACTGCTCACCTATTTTGCAGTAGCTTTTTTCGTAATTATGGCTTTCGGCACTGAATATCTCTCAGAGTGCAACAAACTCGGAATACCGTTTTCTTTGTCAGGAGCAGTAAGTTATTTGCTGACAGGGTTTATCTGCCTAATTGCAATGACTGTTTTGGTTGTTGTTTTCTTGTTGGTATTGGAATTGAGCGACAGAAAATCTATCAAATCCGCTCTTCGCTTAACAGCTAATTTTGCTTCAAACAAAGCAAGAATGAAAGTTGTAAACAGCGTTTATCCGAACTTACTTTACTTTTTGTATGATGTATTACAGAGCAATAACGAGTTTTTAAAACTTCCGCTTGGTAAAGATTGCAGTTCTCTCTTAAAAGAGGGGTACAATCCACTATGTGTTGACAACTGTATTTTTTACACCTTTCAGATTATTATGCCAAAAAAATCATATGACTTTGATGAAGATACATTAAAGCAAATTATCCAATCGTATATTGAAGCTCAATTGCTTAATTACGGCATGGTTAATTTACCCTCATACTACAACAGCAAATCCTACGGTATGATACCGAGCGTATATATTGAAAAGGTTGTATATAACGAGGAACAGCATTTACTAAAATTTGCCGTGATGTATATTAGCTGTGAAGATGATGTAAGGCATTATATCAAATCCAAAAAGAGAGATGAACAGCTGAATATAACAACAGATAAGGTGTATGACGATGAGGTTTGATAGCAGTAAATTAACTGTCGGTGTAGATTTATCTATTCTTTCACAGGGTGTAAAAGTGCCTGTTACGGTGGACTTTTCCTCTGTACCTCATATGCTGATAGTAGCACCAAGCGGAAGCGGTAAAACTTATCTTCTAACATACATATTAGGTCAAATATCAAAGAAGTCTGTCAAATTGATTTTGGCAGACTTTAAAGGCATTGACTTTATTGAGTTTAATGACTGTCGGAATTACTATAAGCATAATTCTGTCGGTGAAGCTGTTGACTGTGCTTTTGATGAATTACAAAACAGAATGGCAAATGCAAGTGTAAATTCAGAATATGAACCGATTTATTTATGTATTGATGAGTGGTCGGGTTTCCTCAGTTCTTTAGCCGTAAAGAAAGAGCAGGATAACTACAAGCAAAAACTTGCCAACATTCTTATGTTAGGTCGAGGTGCAAATATTTTTATCATTATGTCACTACAAAGAGCCGATTCAACATATATTACAGGACGAGATAACTTTGGCAATGTGGTAGGTCTTGGTACGCTCAGCAAAGAGAGTATAGCAATGGTATTTAATGATAATAAGGAGATGATAGAACCAAAATCAAGGGGCAAAGGATATCTGCAAACTGACGGAAAGCCTTTGAGAGAAATAGTTGTGCCTATGTTACGAAACATAAACGATACAAAAGCCGTTATAAAAACAGCTTTATCCCGATAATTATTTATACAGCAAATTGAATATTTATGCACAAGAATAGCTCAATCATTACTCTGATTGGGCTATTTTTATGCTTTAAAATAAATTGTCGTTTCTTGTGGTTTACGGCAATGTTTTATGGTCGATAAAATAGCGTTTTTTACTATTAGCCAAAATTGCACTATACCCTATAACACATTTCTTTGTACCCTAACACTTTCAAAATCTAAAACCATACCTTTTTTGTCGTGGTTGATACATCTGAACCTTGGTTGAGTATCAATTCTTCCTGCGTTTCTAACATAAGCACTTATAGAGTGTGTCCTGCACTCTGTGTAAATTTATGGCACAAGAAAGTTGTCAATAATTATGCAAAGAAATGCATACAAGAAGGCTATTGGAGAAAGAATACAGCAGTTGAGAAAGGGGCTTAGAAAAGAAGGCTTTAACGGTCAGCCTAAGACTGTAAATGAGTTTCTTGAGTTTTTAAACCCGAAAATTGATGATGATTATGATAATTACGGTGACTATTCGCTTACTGACATTGAATTTAGCTATAAAAAGGATTATGTCAGTAAGGTTGAAAACGGAATCGTTTTTCCGTCCACTGATTTTTTATTTCTCATTCATCTGCGTTTTAATGTTTCTTTAGATTATTTGGTTTTCGGTCATAATTTACCCGAAATTGAAGAATTAAGGAAAATTTGTAAACATTCAGGAAAAAGCAAGATTAACGATTTTTGCTTTAATTGCTTTAATTTATTAGAGGGTAATTCAAAATATATTGAAGATTTTGATGATGAAGATGAAGATTTTTTTCTTGATTATAGAGCTCGATTAGATGAGGTACGCAAGTATTTTTGTAATCATCAACAAAGGAAATTGACACAAAAACAGTTCAGCGAATTGTTAGGTGTATCTAAAAACACAATGGACAAGTATCATTCAAAGAAAAGTGATGTTCAGAGCAAAAAGTATGCAGAAATAAGAAATACTGCTCTTGAGTATCTGATTAGATTTTCGCTCACTACAAAATGTTCGTTAGATTACTTATTGTATGGTACATATCTCTTAGAGGCTTTCCCAGTGAACTTATGGAATTACTTCGTAATTATGACTATGCAAAGCAAACGCAAATCTTGAAGTTGTGGCTTGAAGAAGCAGAAAAATTTAAAAATTCTTAAAAAGGGGTATTTCCTATCCAAAGTATCCCAAAATTCGCAACTCCATGTGTTTTATATAATCAAGAACTTCAAATGAAGTTCAAAATAAACAGAAAGGAGATAGCTATGGATATTAAAAATGCAAAATTGATGTACTGGGTTCTGTTGGCAGTAAGTTATTGTTGATAGATGTTATACCGTCATATGCCTATGTGGATGGACGCCGAACAAGCACGGTTACAGGATATAAGTATATCGTTATTCTTGAGGAAAATAAGTTTGATAGGCTTAGCGTTCGTATTGACGGTGATAAACAGATTGACAATCCTATTGACGGCAACAGCCGTATTTATGTACGCTTTGATAATCTTGAATTATCGCTGTATTGGACAAGTGCAGGACATCAGATTGCGGCAAAGGCAAGTGCTATTCATTTAGTTAATGAGAGTCTTAAACCGCAAAAGTAATTGCTTTGCCGTGGGCGGTAGCACCGTCAAGGTGCGAACCGCCTGACGGCAAGTCAATCTCCTTACTTTAATGAAGGGGATTGAATATAAGTTATATAAAGTTATATAACTTCACATAAGGAGTTGGTTTTATTGTATGGATAAAGAATTAACAGTCGGTGTTGATGAATTTTCTTTAGTTTTGTTTTATCCGATTGATGATGTTTGTAACGATTGGCAGAACACAGCTTATTCAATGATACAGGAATTTATCTATAAAGCGGACATAGAATTGTTGCTCGGTAAAGTTGTAGAAATGCGTGATAAAAAGCCGCAGGCATATTCACAAGCATTTACTATTGAGAACGCTCCATATTACTTCACTATAGCGTTACACGAAACTTTTGTGCATATGGGAATATTAGTTCGTTTCTCTGCTCACTCTTGGGCAGTATATCAAAAGCGGTATTTTGATTTCTACGGTGAGAATATAAATATCGGAAAATTTTTAAGCAACATTGAAAGTCCGTTATACAGATACAGACTGAGCCGTATAGATTTAACTGCTGACTACAAAAATTATGATTTATCACCGCATAGCATATACGGCAGGTTAAAGGACGAAAGTTTACAGGTGCTTGACTGTAATTATAGACACAGTAAAAGAAAGATTTCTTCTGTCGAAAGAGATTTGGTTACTGAGTCATTCTATATCGGTTCAAGGGCTGAAAACTCACAGTCACTACTCAGGTTTATGATAAAAAATCGGAACAAATTAGCAACAACGGTTTTCGCCTTGATGAAGCATTACAGTGCGACAGTTGGGTTAGATTTGAGGCTTCATACAGAGGAAACTATGCTCATCAAATAACCGAGCAATTGGAACATATAACAGATGATGTTTCTGTATCGCAGTTCATTGCAAGCAAAATATGTGACAGATACCGTTTTTATGACCCTCTTAACAGCTGTTTTACTGATTTTACAAACGACCTGCTTAAAATAATTGAATGCAGTAATTTTCACGCTTTGCGTTGTGAAAGTCCTGCTAACAATAGTTTGAATAAAAGCATTCAGCATATTATTTACGGTAGCGGTTTGTTCCCTTTGATATACAAAATCAGCGTTATATGGGGTGAAAAAGCTGTTGCTGAATTTTGGAGTATTCTGTATGAAATATACAAGAAATACCATAAGAAAAAACTTGAAATTAACCCTCAGATAAGGGCTTGGCTTAGAAAGAATTTTCTTAGCTTATCACAGCAAAGTTTATCAGATTGCTTTGTCAGTGTTGACCTTACAAAGATTGATGTTGCCGAGATTGTAAATAAGATTTCCGAAAGTGACAATCCGTTTACACTAACGGCAATAAACACAAGCAGTAACAAAAACATTGTAGATACTCAGATAGTATCAGACGAAGAATTTGAACGCTCGTTCTATTCAAAGGATATGGAGTAAAACATTTAAAACCGAGAAACCTATTTCCTAAAAACTAACTAATTTAAATAAATATAAAACCGAAAAACCGAGAAACCGAAATACTTAAATATTTTAACTCAATATTCTTTTTATATTTATAATTCAGAAAGGAGTTTTCACTATGTATGGAAATTTAAGTGAAAGTGGCATAGAAGCCACAAAGTGAAAGTATGTGTATACTCTTTTTATTACAATAGCGTGGTATACAAAAGTTTGAAGTTATCAGAGAAAGCGTTAAGCTACATATTATACTTAGCCTTTTTCGGTAACGCACAGCATTGGGTAGAAGCAACTCGGTATGTGGGTAATGCCAAAGGCACTGACGATATATTATTTCCGATTGCCGAGGGTGGAGATGTCCATATTTATACCCGAAACGGAGAGCAATATGCCTTAGATTTAGAGCGCTTTTTAAGAGGTATTTATATTGCATTTGCAAATAAGATAGCTTTTCGTCAAGAATATGACCTCGATAATTTTATTATTAACCCAGTTGTTGCAGACGAGATTTTGCAATATGCCCTCTTTGAAGGTATCAAGTATCCTCATTGCGAAGTGGAAGGTGATGTATATGATTGAAGAAAAGAATATGTGTGATGAAGATGATTCCGATGAAATTCTCGAATATACAGGCGGTAGCGAGCTTAGCGATTTAACTTTCATCTCGACATATGATTATTATTCCAGTTGGCGTATTAAGGAAGTGTTTCGAGAAGCTGGGTATGAATTAAAGCCGGTGTACTTGGGTTATAAGGCACTTAGGTACAGAGAGTGTCAGAGATATTGGATAATCGACATGAGTAACGGTCAAAAAATGGGTACATCTTATAACGGCTACAGTTTTGAAGACTTACGATACTTTTAGGTAAATTAGGAATACCTCTTCACGGAGATAACTACCGCTCTAAAAGACCTTCAAAAGATGAAAACGGCAGACGGACTTCTTGTAAGGAGTTTCTTGAGCTTGTAGAAAGCCTTGACAATCCTGCTGATTAGAGGGGGTGTGTGAGTATGTTGGAAAGTTATTCTGATGTGCTTACTGCCGAGGATTTAATGGTTATTTTGCATATCGGCAGAAGTAAGGTGTATGAATTATTAAGAGAAAATACAATTCCAAATTTGAGAATAGGGAAGAAATATATTATTCCTAAACAATTGTTGATTGATTTTTTAATCAATAATCGGGCAAATACTTAATAAACACTTGCAACAGCTATTAATTCAATCTATAATATAGTTGAGTTGATAGTTGTTGCTTTTGAAAGGAGTTTTTTAAGTGGCAACAACAAGAGGTAGTTTACAGGTTAAAGACGGAAAATATTATGCTGTTTTGAGCTTTAAGACTGATGAAATTCAGGCTAACGGAAAGCCTAAATACAAGACAAAATGGTTTTGTACAGGCTATACGGTAAAAGGCAACAAAAAGCGAGCTGAACATTTCCTCGAAGAGAAACGAAATGAGTATGACAGGAAAAATCTGAATTATTCCGACTTGTATTTTGCTGATTATATCGAATTATGGCTGAAAAATATTAAGCCTGAATTAAGACCGTCAACATACAGAGGTTATTCGGGCAATATTAATAATCATATTATTCCTTATTTTAATAGCAGAAGAACAAAGTTACAGGACTTGACACCGTGTATGTTAGAGGACTTTTATAATTATCTCTTTACAGATAAAAGCAAGACTGACGGTAGTGAACATTTATCGGCAACAACGATAAAACACATTCACCGAACAATCAGCAAGGCTTTGAATGACGGAGTAAGACGAGGAATACTATATTATAATGTAGCTTCAACAGCAAAGACTCCGAAAGCAGAAAAGCACAAGAGCGAATTTCTTAACGAGGAACAAGTCAAAGAGCTGTTAAGTTTGTTCAAAGGCTCGGTAATTGAAATTCCTGTTGTGTTGTGTGCGTTGTTTGGTTTTCGCCGTGGTGAGGTTCTCGGCTTAAAGTGGCACAGTATAGATATGGTAAAGCGAACAATAACCGTTTCAGAAACTTTGCAACAGAATATAGGTGGTTCTATAACAGTTCCGCCGAAAACAGAAAGCAGTTACAGAACGCTTCCTATTCCTGAAAATGTATATAATCTTCTTAAAAAGCATAAGCAGGAACAGGAGAAAATGAAAGAGTTTTTAAAAGACGGTTACATAAAATCAGATTATGTATGTACTTGGAAAGACGGACGAGTTATAGAGCCGAATTATCTTACAAGAACATTCCATAAAATGATTTCAAAAAGCGATTTACCGACAATCAGACTTCACGATTTAAGGCACAGTGTAGCAAGTAATCTTTTAAATATGGGATTTACTGTTGTTCAGGTTGCGGAATGGTTAGGACACAGTTCTTCAACAACTACATTAAATTACTATGCACACACGGATAAGACAAGTAAAATAAGTATATCTAACTCCATTAACAATATTTTTTCAGCGTGAATTTTTTAGAATTACTTAGAAAGTTTTAGAAAATGGATTTCGAGCATTTTTAGAAAATTTTTAGAAAAGCGGTTTTTAACGAAGTTTTTCAACCTCTGACTAAAAAGAAAAAATCCTCAAAAACGGCTTGTTTAAGCCATTTTCAAGGACTTGTTTGTGGCAGGGGCAGAAGGACTTGAACCCTCGGCACGCGGTTTTGGAGACCGCTGCTCTACCAACTGAGCTATACCCCTATATTAATTTTAACCGATGAAATTATGAAAGTCGGTTTTGCAAACTTACTTATAAATTTCAACGCAAGATAGATTATATCACCGTTCAGTCGATTTGTCAACACATTTTTGTGAAATTTGACATTTTGAGCCGAGCGGTGATTTATTCTGCAAAATAATTTGTTTGACTATTCGCCGAAATTTTTTCCTATAATAAGGTAGTCAATTGAAACATTGAAATAATCGGACAGTTTTACGAGCATTTCGAGGTTTGGGCAACGCAGACCGTTTTCGTAATAAGAGATAGCCTCACGGCTTATGCTCAAATCCATAGCGACTTTAAGCTGGCTGTATCCCTTTTTCTTTCTTATGGCATGAAGTCCGACCATTTTCATCAAAATATCAATCCCTGTTTGCATTTGGTTATTGACACTATTGTAACAATCTGTTACAATATTTATGTAACAGATTGTTACATAATTTAATTAATGAGGAGTGGATTTTTATGAAAAAAGGATTAACAGCGTTATTTTTGTCTTTGGTTATGACCTTTATGTTATGCGCCTGCGGCTCACCAAAAACATACGATCCAATTAATACGACTAATGCAGGCTTTAATTTTAGTGAAGATCTTGCATGGGTTAAATATACTGACGGTCAGGATTATTACGGTTGCATTGATAATAACGGAAAAATGCTTTTTAGGTGTCCTGCTGAGAGTTTTTCAGAAGCTACAATTTTTGAAAACGGATACAGCGGTTTGGAAAAAACAGATGTAAATTTAGAGGCTAAAACAAGTAATACAACCTGTACGATTATTGACAAAAACGGAAAAGTGTATGGAACTTATTCCAATGTTACTGCATACGGATATGGATATACCGTTGTTGAAACCTATACATCCGGTTATAAAGAAGCGTACTACCAATATGATATATACAGTCCAAGCGGCGAAATTGTATATACATATAATACGGAAACAAACGAAAAAGCAAGTGTAGGATATCACGGAGAGGGTGTATTTTGTATTCGTGATAACAATGAAAAAGTTGTGTATTTTGCAAGAAAGAAAAAGAATGGAAATGTAATGGTGCTGATCTTGACGATTTGTACTTTAATGACGGTATTGCGGTTATCGAAACAGGCGAAAAGACTATGGCTATTGTCACACCTGACGGTGAAGTAAACGAATTTGAAAACAGTAAGATAACTGCTAAAGGAGATAGAAAGAATACCAAAGTATATGGTAACTGTTTGGTTTATGCGGAATTAGATGATACTAAGTCGGTAGAAACTTACAATGTAAAAGAAAAAACAGTTTCCAAAATGGATAGTGATTATATAGGCAAACTGAAATTGGTATATACTTCTCCTCATTATATGATGTTTCCTGAACCTTCCTACAATAATGACGGAATTTTATTCTGCTTTAAGGGTGCTGACGGATTAAATTATTGCGGATTATTTGACTATGAATTAAATTGTAAACTTGAACCAACTAAGGCTACCGATTACATAGCCAATCAAAACGGAACATTTGTCATATATAATGGTTCCAATACCTTATATGATAAAAACGGTAATAAGTTATATTCATTTTCTGAAAAAGGGTACAACATAGTAGTTAATAGTTCGGATAAGTATGTGTTGGTTATCGGAAACAAAGGACAGGCAACTCTTGATAAAGACACTCTTAAAATAAGTGGAGATGCAACAAAATATAATTTTGCTGTGCTTGATGAAAAGGGAGAAGTTGTTTTTGACAGCATAGATACCTCATCGGTAAAAACAATTGATATTTACAACACAGCACAGTAACAAAAACAAAAGCGAAAGTCGAATACACGGCTTTCGCTTTTTGTGATGCTTATTTAATTGAATTACATTAAAATCAGACAAATCAAGCTAATTAAAATCACTCAGTTTCTCTGATTTCCTGCGGATTTTCGGGGAAGCTTCAATTTGGAAACGGAGTCCGCAGGTGGGGCATTCAAGGTACGGCTTGCCGTTGTTGAGGTTGTCCTGAATAATCATCATTTCGCTTTCGCAGAATGGGCAGAGTTTATTATTTTCGCTGTTCATATTTTTACCTCCGAGTGGATTGTTTTCGATATAACTTAATTATACCTTTAAGCGGTAAAATGTCAACCGAGATATTAAAAATGTATAGGCAAGAGAGTTGGATTTTAACGGCTTTTGTGCAAATTCCGCTTTACAAATTGACGAAAAAAGACTAAACTATATCTATGCTTCTGCGTTGCAGAATATACAATCTCATTCAAGGTGATTATTATGAAAAAAGAAAATATGGCTATGCTGTGTGACTTCTACGAATTTACAATGTCAAACGGCTATTTTAAAAACGGTTTTTATAAAAAGAATGTCTATTTTGATGTGTTCTTCCGCAAAGTTCCCGACAACGGCGGTTTTGCGATTATGGCAGGTCTTGAACAGGCTATTGAATACATCAGGGAACTTCATTTTGAAGACGAGGATATCGAATATCTCAAGAGCAAGGGCATTTTTGACGAGCAGTTTCTTGAGTATTTGAGAAACTTCAAATTCAGCGGTGATGTTTATGCAATTCCCGAGGGAACTCCGATTTTCCCGAACGAGCCTGTTATGACAATCAAAGCGCCTGCAATTGAAGCTCAGCTTGTTGAAACATTCCTTCTCCTCACAATCAATCATCAGACTCTCATTGCGACAAAGGCTAACAGAATTGTCCGTGCAGCCCAGGGCAGAGCCGTACTTGAATTCGGTTCACGCCGTGCTCAGGGTGCAAATGCCGCAGTTGACGGTGCAAGAGCTGCATATATCGGCGGCTGCAAGGGTACAGCCTGCACACTTACAGACGAGCTTTACGGTGTTCCCGCCGGCGGTACAATGGCACATTCATGGGTTCAGATGTTCAACAGCGAGTATGACGCTTTTAAAACCTACTGCGAGATGTATCCCGATAATCCTACTCTCCTTGTTGATACATACAACACATTAAAGAGCGGTGTCCCGAATGCCATTAAGGTGTTCAAGGAGGTTCTTCTTCCGCAGGGTAAGACCAAGTGTGCAATCCGCCTTGATTCGGGCGATATTTCCTATCTTTCAAAGAAAGCAAGAAAAATGCTTGATGACGCAGGTCTTACTGAATGTACAATTACTGCGTCAAACGCTCTTGACGAGTACCTTATTCGTGACCTTATGATGCAGGGCGCTCAGGTTGACACATTCGGTGTCGGTGAAAGACTCATCACTTCATCAAGTTCGCCTGTATTCGGCGGTGTTTATAAGCTTGTTGCCGTTGAAAATGACGGCGGTGAAATTGTGCCGAAAATCAAGGTCAGCGAAAATACAACCAAGATTACAAATCCGCACTTCAAAAAGGTTTACCGCTATTTTGACAAGGACAGCGGTAAGCTATTGCCGATGAGCTTTGCATTTATGATGAGGTTGTTGACGATTCAAAGCCGAGAACAATTTTCGATCCGAATGCAGTTTGGAAAACAAAAATGCTTGATAACTATACCGCAAAGGAACTTCTTGTGCCAATCTTCAAAAACGGCAAGTGCGTGTATGAGTCACCGTCAATTGAGGAAATCGCAACCTATTGCCGTGAGCAGATTGACCTTCTCTGGGACGAGGTTAAGCGTTTTGAAAATCCGCATAACTATTATGTTGACCTCTCAAAGAAACTCTATGACATCAAGGCTCTTTTGCTCAATATCTATGAAAAGTGATTTTTGATTAATTTTTAATTAAAAATCTGAAAATTGAAAAGTAAAATTTACGGTCGGGTAGTTCGTCTATCCGACCGTTTTTATATGTATGGATATTGTTTGTCGTTACAATTTTGCAATTGTTTTAAAATTGTCTTATTTGGATAATTCTGTGAACGAAATATAATTCTATTCCCAACTATTTTGGGCAAAAATAAACGGCGGTTTTTGACCGCCCGACACACTATATTATACTTAAATTAACTTATATACCCTTATTACCAACCGATTTATTATTGCAAATCAATTCTTTAATCAAATTTCGTTCTAAAATAAAAAAGGCGGATACTCTCCGCTTACATCTTACTATATATTACGCAGTATCACGCATCTGCCATTGTTTTAATTCTTTCATCAATTCGGATTTTGTTTTCGTAGGTCAGTTGTCTGAAATGTTCAATCAAATCGCTTCGTTCGGTGTAATTTGTGAGTTGCTGTATGGATTTTTGATATCTGACATACCGATAAGGTAGTCAACCGTAACGCTGAAAATTTCCGCCAAGCTTTTGAGCGTGTCAATAGACGGCTGTGTAATGCCCTTTTCATATTTTGAAATCGCACTCGCCTTTAAATTCAGCTTTTCAGCAAGCTCAGTCTGTGACATATCGTTGTCAACACGCAATTCTTTTAATCTGACTGAAAACTCCATAATAACACCTTTGCCTGTAATTTAGTTTCTTTGATTTATTATACCATTTGTTTCATAAATAATAAAAATAATAGCCAAATCAGATTAAAATATGTTGACAATTGCAAAATAGGAATATATAATTATCTTAACAAGATAATTATTCTTGCTGCTATATCTTATTAGGAGGTCAATTATGAGAACTAAAGTCAAAAAATTAACATCGGTTATTCTTGCGGCTGTAATGATGCTCGGCATCTTGACAATCGCACCGCTCACCGTAAGTGCGGCAACCTACGGTGACTTTGAATACACAATTGAGAATAATTCTACTTGCACGATTACCAAATACAATGGTTCTGCGGCTAATGTTATTATTCCGTCAACTATTTATGGCTATAAGGTTTGTAAAATAGGGGAGAGGGCTTTTTCAAAAAACTTAAATTTAAAGAATATAACTTTACCTAATAGTATCACATGCATTGATTGGGCAGCTTTTCATGATTGTACTAAACTTGAACATATAAATATACCTAATAGTATCACATATATTGGCGGGGGAGCTTTTGACGATTGTGCTAAGCTTGAACATATAACTATACCTAATAGTGTAACCTATATTGGAGATGCTGCTTTTTATGGTTGTACTAGTCTTGATAATATTGTCATACCTGGAGGTGCTAAACTTAGTGCACAGACTACAGGTAGCACTTTTGCAGAATGTACAAATCTTAAAAGTGTTGTAATAGAAAATGGTGTAACAACTATTGTGCAAGCGATTTTTGAAAATTGCGTTAACCTTGAAAGTGTTACTATACCAAATACTGTTACAGAAATTTATCCATTAGCGTTTATGGGTTGTACAAAACTAAAAAGTATTACTATACCCAAAAGTGTTAAAACAATTGTCAAAACAGCAGGTAAGGCAATGGGATATTATAGAGATAGTGATAATAACTATATAAAAATTGCCGATTTTACAATTAAGGGATACAGAGGCACATCCGCAGAAGAATATGCAAAAGAAAATGGGTTTAATTTTATTGCACTTGATGTTTCCGAACCAACTTCTGTATCATTAAACAAAACATCATTAACTTTAGATGTCGGAAAGAGTTATACTCTTACAAAGACAGTTTCACCGTCAAATGCTGCGACTTCTTACACTTGGAGCAGTTCTAACACAAGTGTTGCGACTGTTGACGGCAACGGTAAAGTAACCGCCAAAGCGTCAGGTACTGCAACAATCACGGTAAAAACTTCAAACGGAAAAACAGCGAACTGCAAGGTCACCGTAAATCTTCCCACTCCGCAAATTACAAGCCTTTCAAACACAACAGGCGGTATCAAGATTTCGTGGAACAAGGTTGACGGCGCTTACGGCTACAGACTTTATTACAAGCCTGTATCTGGTGGTTGGAAACGCTTTAAAGACACAACAGCCACATCGTTCACCGATTCGGGAGTAGTACCGAATAAAACCGAAACATATACAATCCGTTGTATTGACAAAAACGGCAACACCGTCAGCGGATTTAACTCGACAGGCTGGTCTAAAAAATACACTCCCGTTGCTCCGACAATTTCAAAACTCGATATCACCACAGGCGGTATCAAGCTTAGTTGGAACAAAATCGCAGGTGTTTACGGTTACAGACTTTATTACAAGCCTGTATCGGGTGGTTGGAAACGCTTTAAAGACACAACCGCCACATCGTTCACCGATTCGGGAGTAGTACCGAATAAAACCGAAACCTACACAATCCGCTGTATTGACAAAAACGGCAACACCGTCAGCGGATTTAACTCGACAGGCTGGTCTAAAAAATACACTCCTGTTGCTCCGACAATTTCAAAGCTTGAAAACACCTCGGGCGGTATCAAAATTTCGTGGAATAAAATCGCAGGTGTTTACGGTTACAGACTTTATTATAAAACATCATCAGGCGGTTGGAAGAGATTTAAGGACACAACTGCCACATCGTTCACCGATTCGGGAGTAAGTCCTAACAGAACCGAAACCTACACAATCCGTTGTATTGACAAGAACGGCAATACCGTCAGCGGTTTTTATTCAAGGGGTTGGTCGAAGAAATACACTCCGGTTGCTCCGACAATTACAAGGCTTTCAAACACATCAAAGGGTGTAAGCGTAACTTGGAATAAAATCGCAGGCGTTTACGGCTACAGACTTACAGAAAATATGACGGAGGAAGCTGGACAAAGGTAAAAGATACAACTTCAACCTCTTTCACAGATTCAGGTGCTAAAAAGGGTAAGAAGGTAACCTACACAGTCCGTTGTATTGACAGGAAAGGCAAAACGGTAAGCGGTTTCAACTCAAAGGGTTGGTCAATTACAAGAAAATAGTATTTTAATCAGAAATCCCGACAGGTTTTGTGCTGTCGGGATTTTTGCTTGTTTTTACCATTGAAAAGACTGAATAATAATGTTATAATAAATCTAAATATCGGAAATTGTGAATAACTTTATCGAAAATGGGAGATGAAAACTAAAAATGGCAATAAAGGTAACGCTCCTTACACACACACCTAACCCTGAACAGACGGTTGCAATGGCGGCAAAGCTTTGCTACTCGCCGTCAGGGATTGAAGATATAAGAGAAGGTCTTGACGAGGAAAAAACTTCCTCATTTATTGATATGCTTGCAAGCCTCGGCCATGCAAGTCCGACCGAACACGCATATTTTACATTCGGCATTGAGGGCATTTCAAGAGCCTGCTCACACCAGCTTGTCCGCCACAGAATTGCATCCTACAGTCAGCAGTCACAGCGATATGTTGACGGCACAAGGTTTGACTTTGTAACTCCGCCCGAGATTGCAAAGAACGAAAAGGCTCTTGCCGCTTATGAAAAGGCTCTCAAGGTTGAGGCTGACGCTTACAAGGAAATCAGAGATGCGCTTGCTGTCGGTTACATCAACGAGAAGTGTCCCGATAAATACAGCGGAACGGATGAAGAAATTATCAATGCCTACAAGGCTGACGACAAAAAATCCTGCAATGCTTTCATCAAGAAAGCCAATGAGGACGCAAGATTTATTCTTCCGAATGCATCGACAACAAAAATTGTCTGCACTTTCAATGCAAGAAGCTTGCAGAACTTTTTTGCACACCGTTGCTGCAACAGAGCGCAGTGGGAAATTCGTGAGGTTGCCGAACAGATGCTTTTGCAATGTCTTGAGGTTGCTCCGCATCTTTTCAAAAACTGCGGCCCGTCATGCCTGTTCGGACCATGCCCCGAGGGCAATATGTGTTGCGGAAAGCAAAAGGAAATGCGTCAGAAATACGGCAGAGAAAAGTAAGGTATATATATGAAAAGCAAAATTATTGTTATTGAGGGACTTGACGGCAGCGGAAAAGCTACGCAGACAAAGATTTTGTGCGAAAAAATTTCCGCCCTCGGCAAAAAGGTCACAAAGCTTGAATTTCCGAATTATGAAAGTCCTGCCGCCGCTCCCGTGAAGATGTATCTTGACGGCGAATTCGGTGACAAGCCCGATGATGTCAATGCCTATGCGGCGAGTGCGTTTTATGCGGTTGACCGTGTTGCAAGCTATCTTCAGTTTTGGAAAAAGGAATGTGACAACGGCGGTGTGATTTTAAGCGACCGCTATGTGACTTCAAATATAATTTATCAGATGTCCAAACTCCCGAAAGAGGAGTGGAACAGCTTTATTGATTGGCTGAACGATTTTGAATACGAAAAACTCGGGATTCCGAAACCCGACCTTGTAATCTACCTTGATGTTGAACCCGAGGTTTCGCAGAAGCTTATGGAAAAACGCTACGGCGGTGACAACAGCAAGAAAGATTTGCATGAAAAAAACCTCCGTTTCCTTCTTGACTGTCGAAAAAGTGCAGTTTATGCCGCTAAAAAATGCGGCTGGAAGGTTATTAATTGCTGTGAAAACGGAGAGATTAAGAGTATAGAAAAAATATCGGAAGAGATAGAGAGGGCAGCGGCTGAAATTTATGCTGAGCTTTAAAAAAATTGAGCAAAGTGACATAAACGAACTTAAAAAATACTACGATTATGATGAGTGCATGGGTTGCGATACCAACCTTTTGAACGCTTATCTTTGGCGAAACGAATACAATATTAAATTTGCTTTTTATGATGATACAATTGTCAAGGTGTATTGTAATCCCGACGAGTCCGTCTGGGGTTACTGTATGCCTACAGGCAAAAATATAAAGGGTGCGCTTGAAGAGGTTTTCAAAGATGCCGAGGAGAGAAACGGCAATTTGCGGATTGTTATGCTGACAAACGGCAATCGTGCAATGCTTGAAACAATGTTTCCCGACAAATTTGATTATGTCCGTTCACCCGAAAATCAGGATTATATCTACACTTCCCGTGACCTTGCAACCCTCGCGGGCAAAAGGTTTCACGCAAAGCGTAACCACATTTCAAAATTTTACAGAACCTACACCGATACCCGTTTTGAAACTTTGTCGGATTCAAACATTCCCGATGCATTAACGGTTGCAAAACTGTGGTGTGCGGAAAATGACACCGATCCCGAAGCTTCAAGCGAAATTATGGCAATCAGGGAAATGTGCGATCTCAAAGACGAATATAATGTCAAGGGTGCTGTACTGTATGTTGACTCAAAGCCTGTTGCCATGACACTCGGAAGTGAAATTTCACCCAAGGTGTATGACATCAACTTTGAAAAGGCACTTCGTGAATATGACGGTGTTTATGCCGTAATCAACAACGAATTTGCCAAAACTCTCACGCAGTATGATATATAAACCGTGAGGAAGATATGGGACTTGAGGGACTCAAAAAGTCTAAACTTTCATACAATCCCGTTATTATCCTCGACCGCTGGAATGCAATACCGAAAAAACGATGAAAACGATATTTCGCAAAACCGAAAAATCCGATACCGAAAGCCTAAAAAAGCTGTGGCTCTCGTGTTTTGACGAGGATGTAACTGCCGTCAACCTGATTTTTGACAGCGACCTTTTTGACGGTTGCTGTGCCGTTGTTGACGATAGAATCGTTTCGGCTCTTTACCTTGTAAAAGGTACGCTCAACGGCGAAAAATCGCATTATCTTTGCGGTGCGTCAACCGATAAATCTTTCCGTGGCAACGGGATAATGTCAAGGCTGATTGATTTTGCACTTGATGGCGCAAAGAATAACGGTGATGTCTATTCTCTGCTTTTTCCTGCAAATGACGGCTTGTATGGCTTTTACACAAAACTCGGATATGCTTTGAACTGCACCGTAAAAAGCCGTGAAATTTCAAGACAAACCCTTGAAATTTTGCAGAGAAGGGCTTGAATATCGGCTGTTCAAAAGAAAATTCTTTCATATACGGTGAGAATTTTTTTGAATTTGCAAAGTCCTATTATGAGATTTACGGCTCAAAGGTAATCAATAAGAATGACTGCTTTGCCGTATTTGATGAAAACGAAAATACTGCCGATGTTTTTTACTCGGCTTATAAAAATATAAACGAACTTTCCGTACTTTTGCTTGAAAATACAAAATCAGAAAGGTTTGTGTTTACGGGCAAATCCGATAACGCTCTTTTTGAAACTGTAGGTTACAAAAATGCGGAATGATTAAATCACTCGACAAAAACCATAAAATTCCCGACGATGTCTATATCGGGATTACTCTTTCCTGAAAGGAAGTTTACTATGTTCTATGTATTCTTGCAGAAGGCTTTGAAGAAACAGAGGCGCTTGCCCCCGTTGATGTAATGCGCAGGGCAAAGCTTGATGTTAAAACAGTCGGTGTAACAGGCGAATGTGTTACAAGCTCACACGGTGTGCCTGTAAAAGCCGATATCACAATTGACAATATTGACCTTGACGATGTTCAGGGTGTTGTACTCCCCGGCGGTATGCCGGAACTCTCAATCTTGAGGCAAACGAAAAGGTTCTTGAGACTGTTAAGTATAGCTGTGAAAACGGCAAAATTGTTGCCGCAATCTGTGCCGCTCCGTCAATTCTCGGTCATCTCGGAATCCTTGACGGCAAAAAGGCAACCTGTTTTCCGGGCTTTGAAAAGGAACTCAAGGGTGCAGACTATACAGGCACTCACACCGTAACGGACGGCAATATTATTACCGCAAAGGGCGCAGGCTGTGCAATTGAGTTTGGTCACGCAATTGTTTCTCTCGCAGTATCAAAGGATGCCGCCGACAAGGTTATCGGTGATATGCAATGCCTGTGAAAAATGTTCGTGAGCTGAAAAGTCAGCTCCGTGCAAAATATAAAAAAATCCGAAAAAGCTGTCCTCCCGAAAAAAAGCAACAGCTTGACCTCGCCTTGCAGAACGCTTTTCTGGCAAGTGAGGAATACAAAAGCTGTGATGTGCTTTTTGCCTTTGTTTCATCACCGATTGAGGTTGACACCTCGCTTATTCTTGAAACAACGCTGAAAGACGGCAAAAGACTTGCTTTGCCAAAGTGTAAAAATAATTTCGGCGAAATGGATTTTTACCTTGTAAATTCACTTTCTCAGCTTGAAAAGGGTGCGTTTTCAATCATGGAACCAAACCCCGAGGTTTGCGAAAAGTACGAGGATTTCTCACACGGACTCTGCCTTGTTCCGGGACTTTGCTTTGATATGCAGGGATTCCGCCTTGGATTCGGCAAGGGTTACTACGACAGATTTTTACAGAATTTTTCGGGAACAAGCGTTGGGCTTTGCTACTCCAAATGTATAGAGCATACTCTGCCCTCGGGAGTGTTCGACCGCCCCGTTGACGCCGTGATTACCGAAAAATATACCAACCGAACAAATAACGAGTTTGTAAAGGAATGATACATTATGAACCCTGATAATTTTAATATGAGCGAACAGGAGCTTAACGCTCAGCGTCGCAGAAGAGCCGAAAACTTTAAACTTAATATTGATGAAAGCGAGTATGAGGACGATAATTTAGTCAAGTCTGAGGATGAACCGTCAAACCTTAATTCATACAGCGGTCAGGATGTCAAAAAGCAAATGGCCCGTGAATCAAAGCAGGTTTTAAAGCAGAAGAAAAAGGAAGAAAAAAAGGCTCTTAAAGCAAAGAACAAGTATAATCGCAGAACCTTCCGTTTTATCTGGATTATCTCGGTTTTAATTGTCGGAGCAATGGCGGCTGTATATATGATAACAGGCATGAACGATTTGCTTGCCGTGAACAGAACCGACTCCTCAACCGTGAAAATTGAAATCCCCGAAAATCCGACTGTTGACGATGTTACAAAGGTACTTGTTGACAATAAAGTAATCGGTGAGCCGTCATATTTCAAGCTTTTTGTCAATGTCACAAAGTCTGCCGATGATTTTACTCAGGGTACATATGAAATTCGCAGAAATATGGACTACGAGGCAATCATCAACTTCTTTCGAGTAACAACAACAGAACCGACACGGTTTCCGTTACAATTACCGAGGGTGAAAGCGTTCTTGAAATTGCCAACACTCTTGAAAAGAACGGTGCTTTGGGCGACAGGGACGAGTTTCTTTCGCTTTGCAATTCCGAAAAGTTTGACAGCGACTTTGACTTTATCAAGGCTGAAACAAATGCGGACAAGCGTTACTACAAGCTTGAGGGCTATCTCTATCCCGATACCTACGAATTCTACAGAAATGAAAATGCAGAATCCGTAATCTATAAATTTCTCAACAACTACGAAACAAAGATTAACGAAAAACAGACTGTTGACGGATATTCAAAGAAAACAACAGTTTTGAAAATGGTTGAAGAGAGCGACACAAAGTATTCGCTTGATCAGGTTATGACAATCGCATCTATCATTCAGGCAGAGGCGGCTGACAAAGAGGATATGTACTACATTTCTTCAATCCTCCACAACCGTCTTACAGCCGACAGCAGTCTCGGCGTGTCAAGCCTCGGTCTTGATTCAACAAAGTTCTATCCGTACAGAAGCCTTGAGGATGTTCCCGAAAATGACAGAAGCACCTACAAGAGCAGATATGATACATATGACAGGAAGGGACTTCCTTACGGTCCTATCTGCAATCCCGGTATGGATGCGATAATTGCCGCACTCAATCCGAACAGCTCGGATTATTACTTCTTCTGTCATGACAGCAAGGGACAGGCTTATTACGCATCAACACTTGAACAGCAAAACGCAAATCTGGAGTATATTGAAAGCTATGATAACTAATTTTGAAAAACCCGAAATTTTGTCACCGGCAGGTGATATGGATTGCCTTAAATCCGCTTTAAACTTTGGCGCAGATGCAGTTTTTCTTGCAGGAAAAATGTTCGGAATGCGTTCCGCACCGCAGAATTTTGATAACGATCAGCTCAAAAAAGCTTGTGACCTTGCCCACGCAAAGGGTGCAAGAATCCATGTGACCTGCAACACACTTCCACGCAATAATGAAATTCCTCATCTTCAGGAATTTATGGAAAATGCTCAGGCTTGCGGAGTTGATGCGTTCATAATTGCCGACCTCGGTGTTTTTGAGGCGGCTAAAAAGTATGCGCCAAAGGTTCAGCGCCACATTTCGACTCAGGCGGGAGTAACAAACTATGCGGCGGCAAATGTGCTTTACAATATGGGTGCGTCAAGGGTTGTGCTTGCAAGAGAAATTCCGCTTGATGAAATTGCCGAAATGCGTGCAAAAGTTCCGAAAGAGCTTGAAATTGAATGCTTTGTACACGGTGCAATGTGTGTTTCATTTTCAGGCAGATGCCTTATTTCAAGCTATATGACAGGCAGAGATGCGAACCACGGTGACTGCGCTCAGCCGTGTCGCTGGAAGTATCATCTTTACGAAGAAAACCGTCAGGGACAGTATTTTCCTGTTGAAGAAACAGGTGACGGTACATATCTCTACAATTCAAGAGATCTCTGTATGATTGAGCATATCCCCGAGCTTGTAAAGGCAGGTGTTTCAAGCTTTAAGATTGAGGGCAGAGCAAAGTCGGCTTACTATGTCGCTGTTACAACAAACGCTTACCGTCACGCTGTTGACGATTATTTTGCAGAGGGTGACGATTATGTTCTCAAACCGTGGATAAGGGAAGAACTTGAAAAAATCAGCCATCGTGAGTACAACACAGGCTTCTATTTCGGCAGAGAACCCGGTCAGGTTACGGGCAACGGAGGATATATCCGTCATTATGACAATGTTGCATTGTGTGAAGAGCTTGTTGACGACACAACCGCAGTGATCACTCAGCGCAACAAATTCTATGTGGGCGACACACTTGATGTACTTCCGCCAAGCGGAGTGCCGTTTGAAATCAAGTGTGAATCACTTACAACCGACGAGGGTATGCCCGTTGAAAGTGCGCCACATCCGATGCAAAGACTTACAATGAAATGCAACGCTCCCGTTCCGTCGGGCTCGGTTATCAGAAAAAAGCGTGATTAATCCCGAATTTTGCTATTGACAACACAAAGAAACAGTTTTATAATCTAAGTACTGATGTTCCCCACCTTAAAAACGGTGGGGAACAATTCAGCCTTTCAGCGTGAGCAAATCTCTCGCTGAAATACTGAGGAGCTGACGCTCCTATGCACTTGATTGCAATCTGTCGCAAACTCTGCTCCTTGCAAGCAAAGCAGAGTGTTGCTCCGATTTAAATTATTTGCTACAATTGAATTACAATATTCGGCTGTGACGGGATTAACCGAGATGTCAGCATTTCAGAGAGAAAGCCGTTTTGGTGCAAGGCTTTTATGTGAAGTTTCAGTGCGCTGCCCCTGAGCTCTGTGTGATTAAGCACAGCGTATTTCTGCGTTAAGGAAATGTAATCTTATGACGATTACTCAAAGCGGACGCTTGGCGTCAATTTGGGTGGTACCGCAGGATATTCCTGTCCCATTGTATTTTTATACAATGGGATTTTTTATTTTGCTCGGTTGCATACTTTAAACAAATTTGAACGAATATTGTATTCCCCTGTGAATTTGTATAAGGAGAGATTTTTTATGAAGTGGACAGGACTTAACGAATTAAGAGAAAAGTTCCTTGAATTCTTTGAATCAAAGGGTTGTTTAAGACTCCCCAGCTTTTCACTTGTTCCAAAGGACGACAACAGCCTTCTGCTTATCAACAGCGGTATGGCTCCTATGAAAAAATATTTTACAGGTGAGGTAACACCTCCTCGCAAGCGTGTTACAACCTGTCAGAAATGTATCCGTACTCCCGATATTGAGCGTGTCGGTATCACAGCCCGTCACGGTACATTCTTTGAAATGCTCGGTAACTTCTCATTCGGCGACTATTTTAAGCACGAGGCTACAGCGTGGGCATGGGAATTCTTTACAAAGGTTCTTGAAATGCCGCCCGAAAAGCTCTATGTTTCAATCTATGAGGACGATGACGAGGCTTTTGACATTTGGACAAAAGAAGTCGGCGTTGATCCGTCACATACGGTAAGACTCGGCAAGGAAGATAACTTCTGGGAACACGGTTCAGTCCCTGCGGTCCGTGCTCCGAAATCTACTTTGACCGTGGTGACGAAAAGGGCTGCGGCAGACCCGACTGTCATGTAGGCTGTGAATGTGACCGTTTTGTTGAGGTTTGGAACCTTGTATTTACTCAGTTTGAGAGTGACGGCAAAGGTAACTACACTCCTCTTGAACATCCGAACATTGATACAGGTATGGGCCTTGAAAGACTTGCCTGTGTTATGCAGGGTGTTGACAACCTTTTCCTCGTTGACACAATCCAGAACATTATGAAACACATCTCACAGATTACAGGTGTTGAGTACGGCAAAAATGAAAAGAGCGATGTTTCGCTCCGTGTTATCACAGACCATATCCGCAGTACAACATTTATGATCGGTGACGGTGTTCTTCCGTCAAACGAGGGCAAGGGCTATGTGCTTCGCCGTTTGCTCAGAAGAGCCGCTCGTCACGGCAGACTTCTCGGTTACAACGAGCCTTTCCTCTATAAGGTTTGCGATACGGTTATCAAGGAAAATCTCACAGCTTATCCCGAACTCAAGGAAAAGCAGGAGTTCATTACAAAGGTTATCAAGGTTGAGGAAGAAAGCTTTGCCAAGACAATTGATCAGGGCTTTAAGATGCTCAACGGCATTATGGACAGCGAAGATGTTAAGGTTCTCAGCGGTGAGGACGCATTTAAGCTTAACGATACCTACGGCTTCCCGATTGACCTTACAAGAGAAATCCTTTCCGAAAAAGGCATTAAGGTTGATGTTGATCGTTTCCGTGAACTCATGAAAGAGCAGAAAAAGCGTTCCCGTGACGCAAGAAAGAATGCCGGTGCAGACGCTTGGATTTCTGACACAACAGACCTTTCGGATGTTGCAAATACAGAATTCGTAGGTTACACAGACCTCAAGTCAACTTCAAAGGTTCTTGCAATCGTTAAGGACGGTGTGAGAGTTGACAGTATCGGCGAGGGCGAAAATGCTATCATTGTTCTCGACAAAACTCCGTTCTACGGAGAAGGCGGCGGTCAGGTTGGCGACACAGGTGTTATGGAGTCTGGCAGTTTTTCAGCTGATGTTGACAACACAACAAAGAATCCGTCAGGCACAATTTACCTTCACGCTTGTACAGTAAAGAGCGGCAGCATCAATGTAGGTGCAGAGGTTTCAACTGCTGTTGATGAAGAGCGCCGTGCGGATATCACAAGAAACCACACAGCGGCTCACCTTCTTCAGTCGGCTCTCCGTGAGGTTCTCGGCAACCATGTTCAGCAGGCAGGTCAGCTTGTTTCAGACGATTACTTCCGTTTTGACTTTACTCACTTTGAGGCTCTCACGGCAAAGGAACTTATTGAGGTTCAGAATCTTGTGAATAAAAAGATTCTTGAGGCAATCCCCGTTACAACACAGGAAATGCCTATTGAAGAGGCTAAAAAGCTCGGCGCAATGGCACTCTTCGGTGAAAAGTACGGCGATGTTGTTCGTGTTGTAAGCGCAGGCGACTTCTCTGTTGAATTCTGTGGCGGTACACATGTAAAGAATACTGCAAACCTCGGTCTTTTCAGAATCAGACAGGAGGGTTCGGTTGCCTCAGGTGTAAGAAGAATTGAGGCTCTCACAGGTATGGGCGTTCTCAAGTACATCAACGGTATGAGCGCTGTTATTATGGATGTTTGCTCATTACTCAAAATTGCAAATCCAAAGGCAGTTGTTGAGGGTGTTCAGAAGGCTGAACAGCTTATCAAGGAACAGCAGAGAGAAATCAACGAGCTTAATTCAAAGCTTGCCGTTGCTCAGATCGGTCAGCTTTTGCAGGCACAACGGAGGAAAACGGTGTAAGAGTGGTAACAGGCAGAATTGACAAGGCTAATGCCGACATTCTTCGCACAATGTGCGAAAAGGCAAGAGATTTTGCCCCGAAGTGCGTATGTGTTCTTGCAACTGAAAATGACGGCAAAGTGACATTTGCCGCAGCCTGCGGTAAAGAGGCTCTTGCTCTCGGTGCAAATGCAGGCAAAATCATAAAGGCGGTTGCTCAGAAGGCCGGAGGCAACGGAGGCGGAAAGCCAGATATGGCTATGGCAGGCGCTAAACAGCCTGAGAAGATTTCAGAGGCTCTTGACAGCGTAAAAGAAACTGTTTATGCAATGTTAAAATAATCGTTTAATGTGTATTTATGGCTTGCTTGCCGGTTGAATTGTGGAAAATAGCCAAACGGTTACATAAAATCTTGTGCAATTAACAAAAACGGTTTTAAATCAAAACTATTGCAGTTTTGTTATTTTTATAGTATAATAAGCAATACTAAGATATGAAAATCTATCTTGGATATTTATGAACAATTTTAGGAGGAGATTAAAAATGTTCAAGAAAATTGCAGGTCTTTTTCTTGCAGCAGCAGTAATGTGCAGTTCAGCTGCCATCACAGCTAGCGCTGCAGAAGCAGAGGATGACGCTGCTGTTGCTGCAGCAGATCAGTCAGGCGAGGTTTCAGCCGACGGTTCATCAGAGGTTTCAGCTGACGCTTCTTCAGAAGTTGAAGCAGGCAATGTTATTAAGTTTGATGTTAAGAAGTCAGGCTGGAATAATGTTAAGTCAGTATTCTGTCACGTTTGGAAGGCTGACGGTTCAGGCGATTGGCCGGCATGGCAGTCAAAGAAAGAAAAATGTAAGTACGATTCTTCAACAGGTATCGCTACATATGATCTTTCAAAGACAGGTAACACAATCTCTAAGTCAGACGGAAGAGTTTACTGTGTAGTCTTCAGTGCTAACACAGGTATGCAGTCATACAACGCTATTATGAACGGTAACTGCATCGGCGACACACTTTATTGCACAGGTAATCAGCTTGAAAACCCTGAGGATTCAGAAAAGAAGGCAAACGAAGCTAAGTGGGAAAACAACTCAGACTGCGGCCCTGAAAAGAAGATTACATCAACAGGTAACATCATCGGTTCTGCTTTCCCTGAGGGCGAATCAGATGTAACATTGTTAGCTACATACCTCGTCGCTTACTACAATGATGACGCTAAGACAAGTCTTACACAGAAACTTCTTGACGAACTCAAGGTTAGCCCAACACAGGTTATGGGTGCTGTAACAGATAGGCTCAACGCTACAAACAACCCTGATAAGGATACGATTGCTCCTGCAGTTGAGAAGATCCTCGCAGGTTGCACAGATCCTACAACAGGTAAAAAGGTTGACAAGACTCAGCTCGACAACGCTAAGAAGACAGGTAACAAGGCAGCAGGCGGCAGCTCAAGCAACGGTTCAAGTTCTTCTTCAAGCAACGGTGGCTCAAGCTCATCAGGTTCAGGTTCTTCAAGCACAGGTGCAGTTAAGTCAGGTGTTGAAACAACTATCGTTTTCGTAATGGCAGGTCTTATGGTTTCAGCAGCAGGCGTTATGTTCCTTGCAAGAAAGAAGAAAGA
>ENA-OQAS01000313-OQAS01000313.1-human-gut-metagenome-genome-assembly--contig:-NODE-313-length-25680-cov-2.159355_pt1 | contig 25680 bp, 35 predicted proteins | sample MGYA00242733_ERZ504523 | MGnify/ENA primary metagenome ERZ504523 (study PRJEB26092, sample SAMD00036239) | human gut metagenome | host: Homo sapiens | study: EMG produced TPA metagenomics assembly of...
TTTTATGCAAGGTTATAAGATCAGCGCCTTGCATGAGCGGAACCATAGAGGGAAGGATCACCCGATCCCATTCCGAACTCGGTAGTTAAGCTTCCCATCGCCGAAAGTACTGCGGTGTAGTCCGTGGAGGATAGGTCGTTCTGCTCATGCAGGGCGCTATCTGTTTTTAATAGCTTTTACACTATTAATTCATTTCTTTTTGATGGTTTTCTGGTAATATCTAACCAGATTTATCCATTAACGCAACATTTGAATCCCCATTATTATGTTTCGTTATTACAGATATTCTGTAATGTTGCTTGGAAGGTAGGGCTACTGTATGAACCTTGCTCAGCTGTATTACTTTCGCACGCTTGCTAAGTATGAGCATTATGGTAAAGCTGCCGAAGTCTCTACATTACGCAGCCTTCTCTTTCTAACTCGATCAAAAACCTTGAAAAGGAAATTGGAGTTCCTTTCTTTGAGCGTGTAGGGCGCAATGTTCGTCTTACCGAGTATGGTGAAGAGTTTAACAAGCATATCTGTTTAGCTTTAGATGAGATTGACAAAGCTGTTGAAATCATGCGTGCTTATAACTCTGGATTGAGTGGTCGAATTCGTATTGGTTCGGTTATTAGTATTCAGAGAAACTACCTCCTCGTTTGCTTAGCACCTTCAAGGGCGCTTTTGGTGACGATGTAGTATTTGATATCTATCAGGGAACTACTTATGAATGCCTTAAAGGTCTTGAAGATGGTAAATACGACGTAGTCTTCTGTGGAAAGCTTGATGGGGTAAGTGAAGATATCGAATTTGTACCTCAGTTTTCACAGAACGTCGTACTTGCGGTTAATTCTTCAAGTCCACTTGCAAAGCGTGAAGTGGTATACTGCGTGAATTGAAAGATGTAAAACTCACTTCTTACCGTTCTCAATCATATATGCACATTATCTTCGAAGGCCTTTTTAAAGCATATGATCTTCATGTTGAACAGGGTTTTGATGATGAGATTAGTGCTGCATCGTTGGTTGCTTCTGATAGAAGCATTACGGCTGTCATTCTTGAAACGCTTGATGATCTTTCTTTAGAGAACTTTGTAACAGTGCCTATTGCAGAACTTCGTGAGCCTTTCCATATTATTTATTTGGGTTACAACAAAAAATCGTTCCATTCTCATTTAGTTGAAGAATTTATTAAGTTTACCCAGCGCCATATTAAGTTCCCGACAGGAGTTATCCCGCTTGAAGAAAGCTATTTGAAGGGCGGAACTTCAGATCAGGCGGTTAAGCTCTACGATCAGCAGTATTAAAGCGCCTCAATCGCTTTCAAATCCTTTATCGCAATAATCTCTTATGAGTATTTCAGGGCAATCCAATGGGTTGCCCTGAATGCTTTTAAACACTTTTTATTTTGACGTTGAATTTTCGTCATGGAACAATGTTTTATCAATCGGTCAATGGCTAAAGTTTTACGAGAAAGGCTTGATAAAGCTATATATTCATTTGAGATTTATCGAACCATAGTTTCCAACTATGAAAATACGTCAAAAATGGCCGATTTTCCGTTAATTGATAACTAATACCTTAATAATAGGTTCAAACTGATAGATACAAATACATATCATTTGAGTTAGCTATAAATACTCATCAGTAGACAATTAGACCCAAACCCACTTCTAGCCGACCATATTACTTGTCTGAAATAGTGTGAATCAAGGAAACAAAAAAGAAAGGGTTTCCTTGAAATAAAGAAAAGAGGAGGGTTTTTATGGCTAACTGGTTTGCTGGAGAACCAAAGGAGCAGCTCGCAGGTAAAACTGCTGTAGTAATGGGTGGCGGCTCTGGTATCGGTAAGGCAACCGCACAGGCTCTCTGCGCAGCAGGCGCAAACGTAATGATTTGCGGCGTTCCTGAGCAGATCTGCCTTGACACTGCTGAAGAACTTAAGGCAGAAGGCGGCAAGGCAATCGGCATGTTCTGCGACGGCACCAAGCAGAGCGACATTGACGCAATGCTCACCAAGACCGTTGAAGAATTCGGTGGCATCGACATGGTAGTTTCCACCGCAGGCATCTCTCTTCCTCGCACCAACGCTCTCGACGTACCGAGGAAATGTGGGAGAAGATCTTCGCTGTAAACGTAAAGGCAAATTGGTTCATCGCAACCTCTGCTGCTAAGTACATGAAGGACAAGGGCGGCAAGATCGTTCTCGTATCTTCTGGCCGTGGCGACCGCGCAATGGAGAACATTGCTCCTTACTGCACCACCAAGTCTGCTGTAATGGGTATGGTTCGCGCTTTGGCTGTTGACCTTGCTCAGTACAACATCAAGGTAAACGGTATCGCACCTGGTTACGTAATGACTCCTATGGTTGAAAAGGTATTCGCTGACAATCCTCAGCAGGAAGCTTATGTAAAGAGCCGCACTCCATTGTCCGACTTCACCTACATGGGCTCTCTCGACGAGATGGCAGAAGCAATTATGTTCTTCCTGCATCCAATCAACGAGTACACCACTGGTCAGACCATTACTCTCGACGGTGGTTGGTCTATCCAGTAACTCATCGACTTCGTGCAGTCGCGTAAGTGCGACTGCACACTGTTGACTTTCGTTTTCTTTACCTAGAAAGGGGTAAATACATGGAAGGTGTAATGAACGCAATCCATTGTGTAGGCCGTACTGAACCTTGGCAGTATGTAGAGGATGCTCCTATTCCTCAGATCAAGGATGACGAAGTATTGATCGAGATCAAGGCTTGCGGTATTTGCGGTACTGACCACTCTTTGCATCGTGGCCAGGAAGCTCTGTTCAACTCTTATGACATCACGTTCCCTGCCATTTTTGGTCATGAGTTCTCTGGTGTTATTGCAGAGCTTGGCGCAAACGCTCCTAAGAACCTTGAAGTAGGTATGCGTGTTACCGCTAACCCTGTATTGTTTGATAACACCTGCCCATACTGCGACAAGGGTATGGTAAACATTTGCGACAACCGTCCATTCTATGGCACCGACCTTCCTGGTGGTTTCGCAAAGTACATGGCAATCCGTGCTACCAATGTTATTCCTATTCCTGACGAGGTTTCTTTCGTACAGGGCGCTTTGCTCGAGCCACTGGGCGTAGCTCTGAACGCTGTTGAGCGTGTACATCCTGAAGCTGGTGACACCGCATTGGTAATGGGCCCTGGCCCAATCGGTCTGCTCATGGTTGCTGTTTTGAAGCAGGCTTATGGTATCCAGAAGGTAATCTGCTCTGGTCTTGCTGCTGATACCAAGCGTCTCAAGGTAGCTGAAGACCTCGGTGCTATTCCTATCAATGGTTCCGAAGTTGACGTAATTGAAAAGGTTAAGGAACTCACCAACGGTACTGGTCCTGAGATCATCTTGGATGCAGCTGGTCACTTCACGGTTGTACAGCAGGCAGTAGGAATGGTTGCTAAGAATGGTCGCATCGGTATCACTGGTCTTCCTGCACAGCCTTCTAGCATCCACATGAACCCAATCGCTATGCGTCAGATCAGCATTGTTGGTTCTCGTGCTTACGAGCGTAAGCATTGGCGCCAGGGCTTGAACCTTCTCGCACAGGGTCTCGACATTGATGCTATTGCAAGCCATGTTCTTCCTTTGAAGGAATTTGAAAAGGGCATGCAGCTCATCGATGACGGCGAGGGCTTGCGCGTAATTCTCGAGCCGTAAGATCAACTCTTTTTCTAAATTCATTACTTTATTCGATAAACCGAAATCAGGTAGTGAAGTAGGATTTGATATGAGGGGTGCTGACACCATCGGTGCCGGTGCCCCTTTTAACTTCTGTCAGTGGTGTAATAGATGATTACGCCAATATCACTTAGTTAGGAGATAAATATGGCAGGACTTGAAGGAGTAAAGGTTGTTGAGCTTACTCAGTATGCAGCAGGACCAGCAGCTGGTCGTGCGCTTGCTGAAATGGGTGCAACCGTAATCAAAGTAGAGCCATTCACCGGTGACGAGCAGCGTACTCAGGGTATGGCTTGGGGTATGGCTTTCCGTACCGAATTTGACGACGTAGCATATGACTGCGGTTCTTTTAACAAGGAATGGACTGCAATTAATGCTAAGAATCCTGAAGGTCTGGAAGTAATGTACAAACTGCTCGAAACCGCAGACATCTTCCTTACCTCTTTACGTTCCGGCGCATTGCAGCGTTTGGGTCTTGATTATGAAACCTTGCACGAGAAGTTCCCTCGTTTGGTTTGGGCACAGAATCGTGGTTATGGCGAGCATGGTCCTATGAAAGATGCTAAGGGCTTTGACGCTACGGCTTTTGCTGCTCGCTCTGGTTTTGTTAGCGCAATTCCTCAGGCAAATGCTCATTATGAGCCAGGTAACTCTCCTATTGCTTTTGGTGACTGGAACACTGGTTGCGCTTTGGCAGCTGGTATCCTTGGTGCTTATGCAGGCGCTCTTCGCACCGGTCAAGGCGACAAGGTAACTGGTTCTCTGTATCACGTAGGCACTTGGGGCATGACCTCTGCTCTTATCGCTCAGCAGCAGGGTTGCGACTATCCTAAGGACCGCATGGAGGCTAAGTGCCCAACCAATAACTCTTATGTATCTTCTGATGGTATTTGGTTCCTCATGTGCTTCGGTCATTACAACAAGTATCACGAGCTTGTTTTCAAGACTCTTGAAATGGACGAAGTATGGTACACCGATCCTCAGTATGAGAGCCTCGAAGTTTTGGCAGACAATGGCAAGTATGTTGACGTTGTTGCTGCAATGCATCAGGCATGCAAGAAATTCACGTTTGCTGAACTGGAGAAGAAGTTCCGCGAGAACGACATTCCATTCGAGAAGATTCAGACCGTTACCGACGTTCTTCAGGATCAGGAAGCATTTGATAACGACCAGCTCCGTTACGTTAAGTACGAGAAGCAAGGTCCTTCCAGCCCTTATGGCAAAGAAGACGAATACGTTATTACGACCATGCCATTCCGTCTTGACAGCATTGGCGACCCTGTACTCTATCGCAGCCGTCCTACCGGTTATGACACCCGTAAGATCCTGAAAGAGTATGGCTACACCGACGCTGATGTCGATAAGCTTATTGCAGATGGCGCCGTAATGGAATACACCGGCGATCCATTGCCTCCTGAGGTACTTGAGCCTAGCTTCGGTCCTAACTCTAAGAAGACTAAGTAGTTAATAATAAGGAGTTCTTTACATGGCACGTGCTACTACACCTTTTTCAGGAATTACTGTTCTCGACTTTTCCCGTTACCTTCCAGGTGGCTATGCTACTCAGGTATTAGCTGACCTTGGTGCTACGGTAATCAAGTGCGAAGATACCGGCGCTGGCGACTTCATGCGTCATGACTACCCAACAATGGGCAATGGCATTTCTTACTACATCACCGCTCTTGGTCGTAATAAGAAATCTGTTTCTTTGAACCTGAAGGACCAGGAAGTTGTTGATTGGTTCTTGAAGATGGCTAAAGAAGCTGACGTTATCGTAGAAAGCTTCCGTCCTGGCGTGACCAAGAAACTTGGCATTGACTACGAAACCATCAACAAGATTAATCCTCGTATCATCTACTGCTCCATTTCCGGTTATGGTGCTGAGGATCCTCGTTCCAAGAAAGCTCAGCATGACCTCAACATGCAGGCAACCAGTGGTTATCTGTCAGTAAATCATGGCGGTACTTCTCCACTTCACCTGTGCGACCTTTCTTCTGGTATGGTTGCAGGTCAGGCACTCCTGGCAGCATTGTATGCTCGCGAGCAGACTGGTAAGGGTACCTATATTGATACCTCCATGTTTGACTGCTTCGTATGGTGGAACTCATTGCTCGATTCTCGTTGGTGCTTCAATGGCGGCCAGTGCGATCGTAACGACCTCGAGTATCCTTCTGCTGCTTACAATGTATATGAAACCAAGGACGGCGGTAAGCTGGCACTTGGTATGGTAGAGCCTAAGTTCTGGCAGCCTTTCTGCGACGCAATTGGTCATCCCGAAATCAAGGGTGACGGCTTGAAGCGTCGTTGGGAAGCTCCTGAGGCATTCAAGATCGTAGAAGAGACCATCAAGTCTAAGACTACCGATGAATGGATGGAATGGCTCGAGGACAAGGACTTCTGCATCGCTAAGGTTAACTCCAAGACTGAAGCTGTTGAGCAGATTACCCGCGAGAACCCAGAGGCTCTTGCTTGGTTGATTTCCCTCGCGTTGGTCGTGTTCTTCAGACTGGTCTTCCTCATCATCTGTCCACCATCCCTGTTAACATTGCAGACTTTGAGGAAGTATCTCCTCTTGGTGCAGATACCGAGGAATATCTCAAGAAGGTTGGCGCAGACGATGAGACGATTGCTCGTCTTAAGGAGAAGGGCTCTATTCGCTTAGGCGACGACATTGAGCCTGAAGAGGATCGCGTTCCTCTGTATGGTGGTCAGCTCGACTAACTTTAACCGACATCATCTTGATGAACGTTAAGGTCTGGATCGATCAGATCATCAAAGCTAATCGCGCAAGGGTGATTAGATACAACTTGTTATAGTTACTTCTTTTCGTGATTTCACATTGCGCGGGAGGGGTTTACGGAGGCGTTCGCTTTGGCGGGCGCCTCCTTTTTGTTGGGCCAAATGGTGAAGATTTGTGAGCCAAGCGGTGAAGAGTTTGGCAAAAGAAAAACGTGCAGAAAACTATAGGTCACAGAGATAGATATGAAGTTAGATAGTTTGTGTTAGGTATGCGGGGGATTTGTAAGAAAAGCGTGAACGCGTTGCATAAAATTAGTTCAGCGAATCGATTTTATTTAACGAAAAATTGTTTGTTGTGGTCGTTTATATATAACCTATTCAGAAAAAATATAGATTCCTAAGAAACTAAATTTGGTTAATGATTTGATTTAGAACCCGTTCACCGTCAGAATAGACCTGTAAGCAAAAGCGCTAAGCTTGAGCAAATGAAAAGAAGGGGGACTAATGAATCCTAACGCAAAGATCACGGATGAGCAGTTTGAGGCTTATCTCAAGCAGATCCGCGAATTGCTGAAGGCCCATTCGAGGAAATGCAGAAGGAGATCGAGGTAACCAATACGTTCCCAGAGGAGTTCTATGAGCTCTCTAAGAAGAACGACCTCTATCGCTACTATCTGCCATCAGAATACGGTGGATGGGACCTCAACGAGCTTGAAATCCTGAAGGTTCAGGAAGAGTTCTCTCGTGGACCTGGCGGAATGCGTATGCATCTCCATCATGCAGCTGACATGAACTGGCGTATCCTCGAGGACTATGGTAAGCCTGAGCTCAAGGCACAGCTCATGGACAAGTTCCAGGACAAGACCATTTACTGCAACTTTGCTATCACCGAGAAGACTGGTGGTACCGGTGCTGACCTTCACACCACCGCTGAGAAGCAGCTGATGGTTCTTACATTCTGAACGGTGAAAAGTGGCTCATCTCCCACACCGACTGCTCTGACTACACCTATGTTATCGCAGTTACCGACCAGGAAAGCGACAAGGACTCTCGTCTTTCTGCATTCCTCGTACCTAACGATGCACCAGGTTTCGAAATCATCCCTATGCCTCATATGATGGGCTGCAAGGGTGCAGGTCATGCAGGCCTTAAGTTCACCAACTTGAAGCTTGACCCAATTTATCTGCTTGGCGAAGAGGGCCAGGGCATGGAAGTAGCTATCCACTCCCTCTCTGTATCTCGTGTACACATCGCTTGCTCTAACCTCGGTATGGCACAGCGTATGCTCGAGATCTCCCTTAAGCGTGCAGCTGACCGTGTAACCTTCGGTAAGCCAATCATCAAGCGTCAGGCAATCAAGATGAAGATTGCTAACATGCAGATGATGATTCATGCACTTCGCTGCTTGGTATATGACTTCGCACAGGACTTCGATATCGATCAGCACAATGATTACATCGATGAAAAGGCTGCTATTGCTAAGCTCTTCTCTATCGACACAGTACGTCTTGTTTCTGACGAAATGCTCGAGATCTTCGGTGGCGACGGCTACTTTGAGGATTCTCCTTATGGTCCTACCGAGCGCCTCTATCGTGACTGCCGCGCTATGTGGCTTGAAGAGGGTGCACCTACCGTACAGCGCATCACCATCGCTCGTGAGTGCGAGAAGCACGGCGGTAAGATTGAGTACCTGTCCGCAAAGTAGTTATAACTGATAATAATTTATAACTCGGCATTTTATTCGCGGTTCTTATGGGTCTTCGTCCTATAATTGGATGAAGACCATTTTATGCCGAAATGAGGGGCCCTTATGAATTTGTCTCAATTGCGTTACTTTAGAAAGTTGGCAGAGGTTCAGCATTTTACGCGTGCTGCAGAAGCTCTTTTTATAACTCAGCCAGCGCTTTCTAATTCAATTAAGCAATTAGAAAATGAATTGGGAATTCCATTGTTCGAACAGCACGGTCGCAATGTGCGTTTAACGAAGTATGGCAAAGAATTTAACGAGTACGTTTCCGAAGGCCTTGATGTGATAGACAAGGGAATACAGGTTGCTCAAGAGCATGCAAACAGTCTTTCGGGAACGATTGATATTGGCACGATTTTTACCGTGCAGTCAGATTATTTACCAGCATTGCTCCGTACGTATCGGGGTATCTATGGCACTCAGGTAGACGTTCGATTATATCAGGGTCTCACACAGGGATTATTGGATCGCCTTGAAGATGGCACTTATGATATTGCGATTTGTGCCTATGCAGACGGGCTGCCTGATATTGAGTTTATTCCCGTACTTGCGCAAGATTTTGTTGCGGTAGTGCACAAGGATAATCCGTTGGCAAACAGGGAATTCATTAAGGTCTCTGATATGCGCAAAACCGGTATTGTGACCTATAGACCAGAAACCTCAATTGGCAGCGAGGTAAAGGGTCTTATTGAGGAATTTGACCTCAATATAAAACAGTGGTGCGATGATGAGATTACACTTGGTGGTGAAGTTTCGGTCAATCCTGATCTCATGGGCATTTCGCTTGATACACTTGGTCTAGCGCCTTTTCCTGAACTGAAGCGCATTCCTTTTACTGATAATGCGGGTAAAGGAGCACATCAAATTTATCTTGCTTATCGAAAGAACGCTCACAAAACGAGAGCTGTAGAAAATATGATTGCCCTTGCTCAGCATATGATTTGGGATGGAAAGCAGGGTAAGGTAGACGAGTCGTATTTGACGAACGAAAAGTAAGCTAGGTTTAGGGAGGGGCAATGGGAAAACGTATTCTTGAAGTTGTTCCATACGTAGTGTTTCTTGTTGCTCTCTTTTTTGTCGAATATAACCTTTTTGGCGTTGAGGACGCGCTTCTTGGTATTGTTTTCCAGTCATTTGCGAAAACCATGGTAGAAACCATAGGTCTTTCTTTTGCGAACTATCTCAAGCATGCATTTTTATTTTCCTTATGAGTCTTTGTGCATCGGTGGCTGGTTTGCATCCTGTGCTTCTGGTTTGTGGTAGTGCCCTTTATATGTTCGGGATTACTCTTCTCAATTCTGATCCTACCTACCTCGAAATTTCTTTATGCTGGGAATGGGTTTTTTGCTTTTGGAAATCTATCCCATCGGAATTCAAGAGATCCCTATTCGACTTGGCGCAACTATCTTTGCTATTGCCTGTACCACTGCCTTTATTTATGCAATGAAAGCAGTGAAGAAGGAAAGTGAGATTGCTCGCGATAGAAGATTTATCATGCAAGCATTCGATGATATTGGTTTTCAGCTTATCGACTTATCGCACGGCAATACCATCGATATCGATTCTCATCGTGTTTACGCGATCGCTCAAGAATACTGTAATACCGAATATGGGGTAACGTTTCGCCAGGGCGGATTGTTAAGTGGTAGGCAGCGCTACACGTTTTCCTTACTAGTTTGCGCTGAGCAGATTGCCGATATGATTCAAGCTGCTTCTCGCAAAGTATCGACAATGGGTGAAAAAGAGCAGATGTATTTCCTGGATTTGTCTGAGGTGTTTCTTGCTTTTGGCAAAGGGAGAATTTTGCAAGTTCGAGCCATGATTGATGCGCTTGAAGGGTTTCTAGAAACGCATAAACTGGATAATATCGAGCATGATACTGCTTGTCGAGCAACCCTAGAAGCGCTTGTTCGCACCTTAAGGGAAAGCGCCACTTCACGCGATAATTCAACTCCCTTATGGAAAGGATTGAAGTATCGCGCTCGGTTTATTAGCGATAATTTTTCGCACAAAAACCCGCAAATTAGGTTTGCTATTCAGCTTTCTGTAATCGTAGGCGTTGGATTTTTAATTGCAGAAATAATGAGTGCTCATTTTGATACGCGCTTTGGTGTTTGGATTCCTCTTACTTCGTTTTTGATGCTGAATACATATCGCGATGAAACCATAAAGATGATGGGCAGTCAGACGCTTGGGCATGTTTATCGGTATTGCGGTGTTTGTTGGAGTGATTCACTTTATTCCTCTTGAGGTACGTCTGTTTTTCGTATTGGTGATTGGCTATACCGTTATTCTTCTCAATTTTGGTCCTGCGGTTTCAATGGCTGCTGGTACTCAATTAGCGCTAACTGCGTTGTATTCCACTATGTCGCTTGGTGATACCTTATTTATCCGATTGTTATTTGTGCTCTGTGGCACCTTGATCGTGCTCACGATAGTTTTCGTTTTACTGCAAGCACGTAGAAATCTAACCATTTCTCACAAGGTGCAAGAAATGGAGCGCGTTGACGAGCGTCTGCTTTCGCAAATTAGAAGAGATATCGAGCGGGGACGGGCGGTAAACGATCGTACGCTTCAGCTGCTGTACTACCTTCATATGAATGCCTTTATGCTTAAGAATTTAGCAAAGCGAACCGACAAAATTATTGCGGGCGAGTTGCATCATTTAAGTGAAGCGAATTTTCATTTTGCAATGGATGCTGGTCACGCGGTAGTCTTCTTGAATTCGGATATTAAAAACGAACGGTTTGATCATCTAGATGGCACGACTGAGAAGTTGCGTATAAAAATAGATGATATGCCTGTAGAAGAGGTCCAAACGCATGTCGAAGAGCAGCAGTAGGTAGACAGTTTTTTGCTATTTCAACATATATTGTTCGAGATCTTGCCTGCGAGAGATGCCGAGTTTTCTAAACGCAGAAGCAAGATAACTTTTTACGGTATTTTCAGAGACATCGAGATGAATACTAATTTCTTTATTGGTCCATTTTCGAGCGGCTAGCATAGAAACAGCAAATTCTGTTGTCGTAAGGTTATCGGCTATAGTTTCTTGCGTTGCTGGATTATGAACCCCGTCGCCATCCAGCAGAAAAGCGATACGTAATGTCGATTATCTTTTTAAGTCTTCAGGCCAATCTTTCTTAATAACCGATTCAAGCATTCCGCCCAAAAGACCATGATGTTCGCCGATTGCTTCAATAAGGCCGTCGGGCCGTGCAAGATCCCATGCCGCAAGGAGATGAGCACGTGCATCTTCGGTACGTTTGAGGCTCATGTAATCCATTACTGCAACAAGTCGTAAATAGATTTCCGGGATTGGGTATGTCGCATTGTCCATCATTAAAGCCGCTTCAACGAGTCCAAGGCTGCGAGAATAGTCTCCTTCTAAGTAGAGTTGATGGGCGTGAACGTATAGAGCAAACGTTCTTAGGCCCTAAGGAAGAAGTGGCAAAAATGCTTCAACTGGAGGCAATCCTTTGGGCATAGGCAAATGCAAAAGTACCGAAGCTGCATAGGTAACAAATCCCTCAATCGCTTTATTTTCTTGGGGTAGCGAATCCTTGTGAGCGTTAAGTTCTAGTTGCATTTCAGCTAGGGCAAAGCGCGCTTGATTGATTTTGCCGAGAGGCAGGTTGGCGTATGCGTAAATCAAGCAAGCAGAAAGCCTTATAGCTAAGTTTTCGTGAGATAAGTACCCTTCGGTTATTTGTGCTGCCTCTTCCGCTTTACCACTAAAGTAGCAATACTCGGCGCGAGCTATCATGCGCACAGAGGGATCTTCGAATTGGTTAATGATGTTTCGGCAGTTTCCCGGCTTAAATGAGGTATTCATTAAGGGCATCAAATTCGAAAGTATGCTGGAGTTCGAAGAATGCTCTTTGAAAAATCATTCAATGTTTAACCCTCTGACCAATTTGAACCTAACGGAACTATTGTAGTAGCCTCGTCAAAAACAGAACGAAGGGATTCATTTTGGGTGGTAAATAGACGGGGAGGGGTATAGTTCGATATCGCAAAAAGATACTTTGCTGTGATCTGTAGATAACGATTGTGGTTCTTTGCGCAGTTCAGGGTATTAGTCCATTGATAAGGTTATAGGGCCTGTCCTGCTAATAGACGGTACCAACTTCTTCATAAAGAGGAAGAAGCTTACACGAGGAGCTGTTGTATGGGGCTGAGCATTTCTGAGCGGCTATCTTGGAGGCTTTTCTGATGCTTTTGGTGTAAGTTTCAGCATCAGAATCGGAGCCCTGGGGATATTGAAGGACAAGCTCTTCTTTTACGTGGAGCTCTTGAAGATGCTCATCTAACGGCTTTGTACTTACTGCTAGCCAGTCGGGAATTTCGTAGACGGGTAATTCCTGGAGTTTTTCTTTGGTCTGCGTTGAGAGGTCGTCCAAGATTCGATTGTAATTCTGAGCGCTCTCCGCAATCTTAGAGGTATCTATTCTTTCAGTGAGGTGTTCGCGATACTCTTCTTCATTTCGTGTACTGTTGGGGTTAGTGACGTTCGAATCCACGTTGAAGACTGCCAAGGGGATCGTCATACCACGGACGAAAATACCAGGTAACATAGCTTTCAACATTGCTATCGCAGGTGTCATACGATTCATTGATAAGCGTACTGAGGTTGTCGCGAGATTGAATGTATTCCTGATTGGTCTCAAAGAGCTGATTGATAGTTTTATTTATCGTGTTGGCATCATAGGTTTTTCCCTCGGTCTCGTAGACCGTAAGGTTTACCTGGTTTCTAATGAATGTTTCTACTGCGGTGTACGATTCGGTATTTCTTGCGTTTGCGGCTTGGTCTTCCGCGTAATAAAACAATCCGAAAGTTCCGCAAGCAAAAATAAGAAGAGTAAGTGCTGAACTGAGGATGGTTTTAATGCGTAAAGGGGTATTGTAGTTTTCTTCAATGGGAATAAATACTCGTTTGAGTTCCGAGAACTCTACAGAGCAGAAACTGAGAAGATGAGCAAGCGCAAAGGCGGAAGAGGCGCACAAGGCGATATTTGCTACAAAGTAAAGAGTGTATTCTGATTTGCTTAGTGCCGATAATCCAAAAGCGGTGAAGCCATCAATAAGGTAGCCAAGTTTTCCGATTTCTTCCATCAGAGCTGACGAAGAGCCGGTAAAGAGTAGTTTTGTGGAGGAAAACGCCTCTCCAAAAGACGAAATATTACTTGCAGTTATAGCGGAAATTACCACGAAAAGAATGGTAAGCACCGCTCCCATAATTCCCCAGGTAAAGAGCATGGTTCCGCGTCGTTGGTAGAGAGGTTTATATTCTTTTTGATCCATTTGTTATTGATAATAATTGCGAGTGAAAAATAGAAAGGAATCGAGCAATAAACTAATACCCATTCAAGAATGGTCCATTTAAGGCTTTCGATCATAAGGCTTGCTACTAATACAGCAGAAATTACAAAGCAAAAGATAAGCCTGCCGACGCGCCCGTTTATGCGCTTCGAAATTTCTGAGCCATCTTGAAACATTTCCTTGGTGTTGATCTTTTTAATGATAAAAGGGTAGGCAAGAGTGATAGTAAAAAGCGCACTGGTAATTGCCCAGATTATCGCGATCGCGGCAGGGGGAATGTGTTCAATGAAGAGGCCAAAAAGGCAAAGCAAAGTGAGGGCGATAGCTGCTTTTATGGAAAAAGAGCAGATGAATGTTTTATAAGGTAGAGCTGCTTGTTTTATTTTTTCTGCTATCAAAATAACCTCATGGATGCCGGGATTATTGATTAACTTTTAAAGAAGGCCCTGTACGCATATACGTGTTTCGTGGGTCTTTCGGATCTTTGCTAAAAGACATTTGTTGGTAATGCCTTTGTAGGGATTAAAGACTATGCAGGTGTCGGAAAACTTTTTGGGAGAAGCATCAGACGGACCTTATTGTAGATTACTTAGTGCATAAAATACTTTCTCAAAGCAACTTTGATACTTGCATTAAAAAAACTTCAAACAGTAAGCACTAAAGAATACGATAGAATACGAACAAATGTTCTGATATAATTGCTGAACAGGATTTTCTTGTAGGGAGGAATAATGGCTTACGATTTCAAAAAAGAATACAAAGATTTGTATCTTCCTAAAGTAAAGCCAAGTTTGATAGAGGCTCCTGCAATGAATTTTGTAGCGGTTGCGGGCACTGGCGATCCCAACCAGAATGGGGGTTTCTATCAGAAGCGCTTGAGTTATTTGAAATATATCTTAGTGATCCAAGACGTACTAAACCGGAAAATCTCAAGACGGTTATTCGTCATCCAATTGTTTGAGGTTTGCAGCGCCATGAATTTTCAAAAGATCAATGAGCGTCTACTCTCGCATCCAGGCGCAAGAAAAGAATTTCACGAAAAATGGGGTTGGATGGTTTATTGGGTTGGTGAAAAGCAATTTGCTTGCGAATTTGTAGCTGCCCCAAACGCGAAAGCCCCTTATGCGGGGCGTCATCTTCTTTCGCTTAAATGCAATCCTGAACGTATCATCGAATTGCGCAATGAGTTTCCCGAAGATATTCTTCCTGGGTACTATTCCGATGGAAGAACATGGATCTCGATTGATCTCGAATCAGATGTTCCTGATGGCCTTGTGCTTGATTTGTGTGACAAAAGTTATGCTCTTGTGTTCTCGAAATTGACGAAAAAAGTAAAGGATTCAATTCTTACGGAGTTTTAAGTGCGTTTCAGGGAATAACATGGAAAATGAGTCTAGTTCCCTGCGTTTTGGCAGTTGGACCACTCATTTAGGGCAGGATTGAATAGTGCCACAGGAAGGCGATGATGCGTCTTTTGTGGCACGTTTTCGCAAATAAGTTCATTGCTGCCAATTTGAAATGGCAGCAATGTTGCTATTATTCTTCGACAAATAAATCTGATGCTGCCTCTTTGTAGGGTTGCAGAGCCTCGATCATGCGAGTGAGTGTCTTCTCGTATTTCTTTACTGCATCTTTGCCGAGAGGGAGCCATGCTGGCATTCGGTTCAGGGGAAGATACTACTTGATACACAAGTTCGGCTGCTTTTGCGGGATCGCCGTGTTGTTGGTAATTGTTGCTTAGGCAATAGTCTTCCGCTCCGCGGGCGGGCGTGTTGTCGTAGACGGACATGGGGCTTGTAGGACGTTGGATGGATGATCCATCAAAGAAATTGGTTCGGAACATGCCAGGGGCAATAACCATGCTTTGAATCCCGAAAGGCTTCATCTCAAGGCTTAGGACATTACTGAGCGAAGCGAGTGCTGCTTTAGTGGTGTCATAGAGGGCGCCACCTGGATCACAGGCTAAGCTTGCAGCAGATCCCAACATAACGATTCTTCCTGATTTTTGAGATCGCATGTGCGGCAATACTGCGCGTGTGACGTTCATGGCTCCAAATACATTGGTGTCAAAAATGGCCCGTGTTTCAGCATCGTTAATCTCTTCTAACGCGCCAAAAATACCATATCCCGCATTATTGACCAGTACGTCAATGCGTCCATAGGTATCGATTGCTTTTTTAACCGCATCGTCGATTTGCTCTTGATTGGTAACATCTAGTGCAATCGGAAGGAGATTTTCGTGTTCGCCGAGCGTTTGCGTAACCGCTTCTGGTTTTCGTGCTGTTGCGGCAACTTTGCAACCGTGCTCAAGCGCTACACGAGCAAATTCACTTCCAAATCCACGACTTGCACCTGTGATAAACCAGACGGGAGCTGCGGTGTGATTAGTAGTTTTCATGAGCGTCCTTTCAGTTGGTAAACTTTGTCAAATTGCGCAAGTTGGTGCAGAAAACGACGGTTGTGCGCTCTGATCGTTCGTTTTGAGGTGACTCGTTTTGCGTTTAGGGTATCAAAGCGTCACTTTTTGTAAGCAAAGCTAGGAAAGTGGCGCTTTTGATATTTAAGAGCCGATTGGTTTAAGTATATCGTGCACGAGCGTTGATTTTCTGCACCGACTTGCTGTTTTGCAGTAACTTTGTGGATTTAGCGTGGTATTTCTTTAGCTGTATGAAGGCGTGCCGAATCCAGTGGATTTATCTCAGTGCATCTTCAGTTGTGTGAGAGCAAATCTAAATCAGTTGGTTTAACGATACCTTTTTCGGTTACAAATGAAGTGATCAAGCTGGCAGGAGTAACGTCGAATGCAGGATTGAAGACCTCGACACCTCCGATGGGCTTAGCGAGTACTTCGCTGGAGTCGCGCTGCTCAATTTCGATATCTTTCCCTGCCGATAAATTCCAGTCGAACGTTGAAGTAGGTGCTGCAACGTAAAAGGGAACATGATGATATGATGCCAAGACAGCAAGGTTGTATGTCCCAATTTTGTTTGCAGTATCGCCGTTTGCACAAATGCGGTCTGCGCCAACAATTACAGCATCAATTTTGTTTTGTGCCATAAGACTTGCTGCCATATTGTCACAGATGAGAGTAACGGGTATTCCTGCTTGAGCAAGTTCCCAAGCGGTAAGGCGTGCACCTTGTCCGACCGGGCGTGTTTCATCGGCGTAGACACATTTTATATTGCCTTGCGTAAAGGCGCGGTAGATTACTCCAAGAGCCGTGCCGTAATAGGCAGTTGCTAACGACCCAGCATTGCAGTGTGTTAGCACATTACTTGGGTAAGAAAAAAGAGTTGCCCCATAACTGCCGATTGCTCGACACGCGATTTCGTCTTCGTCGCGAATAGTATGTACTTCCTGCACGAGAGCTTGTTTAATTGAATCTATGGTTGACATGGGTTTGTTGGCGGCAAGGTAAGCAGCATTCTGGGCGCGACGAACTCCCCAAGAAAGATTGACAGCAGTAGGTCGAGCAGTCGCAATTGCATCACTTACATTCGAGAGCTCATCCATGAAGGAATTTACGCAGGAGGGTCTGCATTGATTTACAGCAAAAAGACAAAGAGCACCAGCCCCTGCTATACCAAGCGCTGGTGCGCCTCTTATTTCGAGGCGCTTGATAGCCTCTACCATGCGTTCCCATTGAGTGATGTCAATAAAAGCCAATTCATAAGGGAGTTTGGTTTGGTCGATAATGCGAGCCAGAGATCCATCTTCTGCAATTTCGATAGTGCGAGGTAGGTTGCCAAGGACGCCAAACGGGTCTTGGTTTTGCTGGTAAGGCGACCCTTGGCTTTGCGGGATGGCAACCCTTGGCTTTCTTGGCGCGGTTTATCAGAGTTCATTAAGCATTCGCCTCGTTACTGTCGCTGCCGCCATTTGAAGAATCCTCCGAAGAGCTGCTGCCCGAAACTTCAGCGGATACCGAAGCAATGCTCGAATTGCTTTCCTCTATCTTTGCAAGAATTCGTTCTACTTCATCTCCTTCAGCAGGGGTGCTGATAGTTGTTGCTACTCGAAGAGGAAGAAATTGAACAGGGAATGACATTAATTGCATCATCGGTTGCTACATCATTGCCCGTTACCGTAAAGGTTTGCTGGAAAATCATGCAATCTTTGTCGCTAGGGTTTTTGTTGCCGCCAAAGCAGAAATTACCAAGGCTATATACGATATAGCGACCATTGTGTTTTCGTAGCCCTGAATGACGTGAGGATGTGATCCAACTACTATCGTAGCGCCCGCATCAATGGCAGCATGACCTAATTCAACTTGATCGGCACCAGGAACAGTTTCCTTTTCAATACCCCAATGGGTGAATACTATTATGACCTGAGCGCCTTCGTTTTTAGCAGCGTTAATGTTTGCTACCATTTCGTCTTTAATGTCTAATCCCTCGGCAAGCATGTAGGTACCAATAAGGGCGACTTTACTCCTTTGACCTCTGCATAAGCAATGCGATCATAGCCAAAGTTTACGATTCCTGCGCTATCGAGTGCAGAAATAGTGTCGTTGTAGCTCTGGTCGCCGTAATCGTGCGAGTGATTATTTGCCAGAGATGCTGCTTCGATGTTGCCAGATTTAAGGATGTCGGTATATTCTGCTGGACCTTGAAGGCAAACGTTTTTGTCTTGTCGTTCGGTGGATTCAGTAAGCGTTCCTTCCATATTCACTACGGTGTAATCATCGGATCCAAAAATGTCGGCAACGTTTTTTCATGAAATATGAGGGATCTTCTGCGTCGTTGTAGACCGCAGTGAAGCTTGTTGATGGGTCAAAGCTTGAATCAGTTCCCAAAGTGCAGTCGCCTGCAAAAGAGATAGTGAATGAGGTTGAAGTAGGGGCACTTTCTGAGACAGGAAGCGTTTCTTCTTGTGCAGGTTGCTGTGGAGCAGTGAGTGTATTAACAACATTAACGATCAGTACGATAAGAAGAATAAGGACAACTACGCCACCGCCAATAATAAAAGGTAGTCTTGATCTGGTGCGAGAGCCCGAAGCGCTGAAATTTCCGCCGCGTCCTGCTGCTCTAGCACCTGCGCCGCATGCCTGCCAAAAGACCGACGACCGCCTACGTATACGTCGTTTTCATTGCGGGAGTACCAGCGAGGGTTTTCGAGGCTGGTATCAAGCGTTGCGCGGGGGGTTCGAGAACTATTTGCGCGATTGGGATCATACCAGGAAGGCTGGTTTTGAAGGGTTCCTGAGCTGCAAATGATTCACTTGGTTGCTCTACGAACGGTTCATGATATTCCCCAACCTGTTCTCGTTGAAGACGCGAGGATTCGCTTTGGCGATATTTGGTCGTTGTTGACGGCGCGTTCCCTGTCGCGACTGATTCGTTCGTGTGCTGCGGGCATTTGCTGCTGTGCCCAGCTTGGCATTTGCCTGGAGGGATCGTGGGTTAGCTGGTAAGACTTTTGAGTGCTGTTTCTTGACACGTGAGCAGCGTCGTCTGCCGAAATGCGAGATCTATCAAAGTATCCATCCGATGCCGATGAGGCAGGACTTGATGAGCGACGTCTAGGGATTGGCCTTCCATCTATGACATTGCGCTGCTGTGCGCGGGGGTCCGATGGCGTGTGGCGATGTCGCGGGGTTTTATTTTCCATGGTTCTCCTCGTATAAAATGTATGGACACATCATAACCTAGAGCAGGCAATACGTGTTTCTGCTTTCGCATATTTGGTAGAGGGTGTATTCTAGCCTCGAAAGATAAGAAAGAGGGTTAAACAAATGAGTCTTGGAAGATCCCGCAATGGGGTAATTTTGAAAAGTCCTCAAGAGATTGAGGAGATGGCAGAAGCGGGTCGCCTATCTGCAAAAGTTTTACGTGAGGTGGGGGCGCGTGTGCAGCCAGGTGTTTCCACTGAAGAGCTAGATCATCTGGCGGAAATGCTTATTCGTATGGAGGGAGGTATCCCTGCGTTTAAGGGCTACGGTGGCTTTCCGGGGTCTATCTGCGCTTCCATAAACGAGCAGATTGTTCATGGTATTCCGTCAAAAAATGTCATCTTACAAGAAGGCGATATTCTGTCTGTTGATACGGGCGCAATCGTTGGTGGCTGGGTAGGTGATAATGCTTGGACCTTCCTGTGGGCAAAATCTCTCCCGAGAAGCAGCGCCTGCTTGAGGTGACTGAGCAGTGCATGTGGGCAGGTATTGAGGCGGCGCGTCCTGGAAATCATTTAGGCGATATCGGACATGCTATTCAAGAAATTGCCGAGAAGGCTGGTTATGGGGTAGTGCGCGAATATGTAGGTCACGGCGTTGGTCGCAATATGCACGAGGAACCAAATGTACCTAACTATGGTCGTAAACATCATGGCATGAAGCTTGAGCCTGGTATGGTAATTGCGATTGAACCTATGATCAACATTGGTACATATCGTACTAAGGTTATGAGTGATGGCTGGTTAGTAGTAACGCGTGACGGTAAGCCTTCTGCTCATTTCGAAAAACGATCGCAATTACCGAAGATGGTCTCGCTTGTTAACAGTCGAACCGAATTATCGACGTCCAGTAAACCCAGAGAATAACTAGGATCTACAGCAGCAGAGATCAACCTGTGATGAATATCAATAGTTTGTAAGTTCAAGCTCGGTAGGGAGCGGGCGCCTTTTGCGCCTTGCTAATGCACTAATTTGTGATTCCTTAGGGGTTAGAGATTACAAGCTTTGAAGTGTTGCAGTAAAAAGGCATGGAAACAATAGTTCCATGCCTTTTATTGAAATATGCATTGCGTTTGATATGAACGTTTAACTAAGACATTGTGGCTAGTCGTCGTTTCCTCCTGAATTGAAAAATACGCGCGAAGTGCGACCGTAGAATGTCTCGGCTTTATAACGCAAAAGTATCGTGGGTTCATCTCCCTTACGAACCACAACGCGTCGAATGGGGCGCTCAGATGGAATAATTTCGCCATCAATAAACATAGTTGCTTCGCGGTTGGCGCTAGAAGGTCCATGAATACTTCTGTTATATCGGAAGGACCTGTAACTAATGCGCGCGAATGGAGGGAATGGGGGGCAATCGGCACCACAACCAATCCGCTGTAGCCTGGGGCAATCAGGGGGCCACCTGCAGAAAGAGCATAAGCGGTTGAGCCTGTGGCGGTTGCGACAATGATACCGTCACCTTTACGTCCGCCACCATTTCTCCTGATACAGCGTAACGACAATCTATTACGCGACCTTGAGCGCCGCGGGCAAGAACCAATTCATTGAGTGCAAAAAATTGCGCCGATGACCCTTCGGTAGGAGAAGCTTCTGGATCCAATTCGACGTTTTCGTCGCCCTCATAAAAGACATCTATGCGTAAATTTGTGCGTTGCTCGACCGTTAAATCGCCTGCGAGTGCTGCTGCAACGACTGGGATGATGCCATCTTCGTTTGAGTTAGCCATAAACCCGAGGTGACCAAAATTGACACCTAAAATAGGAATGCGACGGTACTTTATCTGTGCAGCGGTGCGAAGGATAGTACCATCGCCACCAAGAACAATGGCGAGGTCGAAAGAATCAATATCCTCTACCTTTTCGGGCTCGTTCATCGATAACGAGGAGCGCAAATCGTCGGTATCGTAAGCTCGGCATTCCACTCCTTGTGAAGCCAGGTATACTTCTAGCAGCAATGCAGACTCTAATGCCTTAGGGTTGTAATTATTGCGAACTATCAGAACACGCATGATTTTTTCCTTAGTATGGTCTATTGAATTCGATCAATTATAGACGCAACGCGAGGACATATGGCAAACGATTCACAAGATAGCATTATAAAAACACGGGTTTGATTACCCTTTGCACTCTGGGTTCACGCGTTACAGGTTTGTTGCGTACTTGGGCAATGGCCTTTGCTTTAGGCAATACGTTGCTTACTTCTGCCTATCAGATTGCCTACAATATGCCAGCATGATTTACGAGTTGGCGGCTTCAGGCGTTTTGGCGACGGCGTTTTTGCCGCTCTATTTGTTGATGAAAGAAAAGGAAGGCAATAGAGGGGCGTATGATTTCGCTTCAAATATCTTGTCGATAACCATCATTGCACTAGGTATTTTAACGTTAGCATGCTCGTTCTTTTCTCCTGCGGTAATCGAAACGCAAACCTTTACCGTTGACCAAGGAGAATCGAAAGAGCTTGCCATTTTCTTTTTCCGAATTTTCGCGATTCAGATTTTGCTTTATGGCGTAGGTGCAGTTATTACGGGCATTTTAAATGCAGAACGAACCTACCTAATGCCTTCCTTGGCTCCGGTTATTAACAATATTGTCGTTACCGTTGTGATGTTTGGTTTCGTGCCGCTTTCTGCATGGAATCAAGAAGTTGCTCTCTGGTGGCTTGCAATTGGTACTTCGGCGGGCGTACTGTGTCAGTTTGGGGTTCAGATACCTGCACTTATTAAACAGGGTTTCAGTATCGACCACATATTAATTTGCGCGATCCTATGTTGGCGGAAGCGCTTAAGTGGCAGCTCCTATGTTTTTGTATATTGCGGGTACCATGATTACGTTTAGTTGTCGTAATGCATTTTCGCTGGAAGCGGCACCGAACGGCCCTCTACACTCAACTATGCTTGGACGTGGTATCAGTTGCCATACGGCGTAATTGCGGTATCGCTCTCGACAACGCTTTTGACGGAACTTTCGGACTGCGCAGCGCGAGAAGATTGGGATGGCTTTAGAGGGTTTATTCGTTCAGGTTTGCGTTCGACTTTCTTTTTGATTATCCCCTTAGCGTTCTTGGTTGGCGCACTTGCTCAGCATTAATGCAGCTGTTTCAGGCGGGCGCTTTTACGGCGGAGGAAGTTGCTAATGTTGGCACCATCCTGGCGATATGGGTGGTAAGCCTGCCTTTTTATGCGGGATACATGTACATGTATCGTGTTTTTGCTGCACTTCGAAGCTTTATGAAATTTGCGATTATCGATTTCATTGTTCGTTTGGGCCAGGTAGCAGGGTACTGGTATCTGTGTCAGCCTGAAGTGCTTGGTTTAGCAGGTATTCCCATTTCTGACCTGGCATTTTATGCATCATGATGGTTATTTGTTCGCTTATCGTGCGGAGCAAAGTTGGTAGTTATGGCAATCGTGGCATTGTAGCAGTTTTTATTAAGTCTGCGCTCGCTGGTTTGATAGGGGCGGTTCTTGCGGGAATTTTGGCAAACGGCTTATCGTTACTCCTTGCAAATATTGCAATTAATGCCGTATTAGAGGCGGTTGTCATTCTTGCGATTTCGGGATGTGTTGGTCTGGTTGTATCGTTTGGATTATGCAGGCTTTTCCGTGTTGAGGAATTTTCCGTCCTAGAGCGTATTGGGCGTAAGTTATTTGGGCGTTTCTTGCCGAAAAAGCGCGGCAAGCATGCGCGATAGAGATAGATTCACACTAATGAGCAACGCCGCTTAAACGTAAGCCTATAACCCCCAGAAGAACAAGAGCTAAGAAGAACAGTTTCAGAGGGTTTTTGCTTTCCTTAAACACAGCAATGCCGAACAATGTAATTAGTACGGTGCCAACACCAGTCCAAACCGCATAAGCAACGCTTAGGGGCAATTCGGTTGTCGCAATTGAGAGCAGTCCTATTGAGCAGATCGTCGAGCAGGTGCAAAGGACTGTCCATTTCTTTTTGCGAAATCCCTCAGAAAGTTTCAGGCAAACCGTGAATTCAAGCTCAAAAAACGAAGATATGAATAAAACGATCCACATCATTTGGTATCACCTTCTTGAGGGGAAGTGGCGTGTTGAATAGTTTGCGAATTGTATTGTTCTATCATTTTTGCTGCTTTTTGAGCCGCTTCTTTGCGTCGCAAAACTTCAAACCAATAACGCCGATCATCAAGATGGCGATTGAGGCAATTTTGATGGGGTCGAGCGTCTCACCCAGACTTACCGCTCCTGCAATAGTGGTACCTACAATACCTAGACCTGTGAAGACACCATACGAGACTCCGATACCTAATACCGCAACAGGCTTTTCAAGCAAGAATAGATTTGCTGCCAATATCACGATGGTTATGACGGTATAGAGGGGATCGCTAAAACCGTGAGATAGCTTCATGGTGTAAGCCCAGACCACTTCAAGGCAGCCCGACAGAACTAGGCAAATCCAAGCAAAACTATGCTTTCGTCTTGAAGAGGGGTCTGACATTGAGGTGGCGTAGTTGGTCACGACGTTCCTTTCATTCGTTTGCTTTGATCTTGCGGGGGATAACTTTCGTGGATTACTTTTGGCTCAATGAATCTTCGAGGATCGTTTGTGGCGGATGTATTTCACCGTGGGCATGTTCGATACCTTCCTCATAAAGAAAGCCCGGGAACAACATTTGTTGCTCCCGGGCTTTTATCCCTCCGTGGTGGCTACCGATCGGTAGCTGTTTTCTCTTGGACCAGCCTGAGTAAAGCTGAATAACTCAGCGGAACCCTAGAAAACTTAAACAATATGTCAGTGAATAGGTTTCAGCGAGTATACCATAGGTGCACTCGCTGACCATTTGATTGCAGGTATACCGCCTTAGCGTGGTAGTACCTGCGCTGCTCATACTTTGGTTCGCAGCATACATTGATGCCAAGGGTTCGATAGAGCTTTTCGTCAGTGGAAGAATGATCACGCTGAAGAATGCATCGCAGCCCTTTAGATCGCCTGCATGGTCGATAAGCTGTTTTGCCAATGGATCGGTAGCGCTTGTCACTGAAAGGGCAAGGAGCGTTTCGTCGGAATGAAGGCGTGGATTTCTTGAATTAAGCGTCGAAGTTTTGAGCTCGCAGATTGGCTCGATAACTTCATTACTAATGACATCTACGGCATCATCGACACCTGCGACTCCTTTTAGGGCGTTCATAAGAAGGGAAGAGGCAGCACCAAGCAGATCTGAAGTTTTGCCAGTTACCACGCTTCCATCGGGAAGAACCATTGCGCCTGCTGGACGTCCCGTTGTTTCTTCTTTGAGAAGAGCAGCAGATCGTGCGGGGGAGTAATTGACATCAACGCCTGCTTGATTCATAAGAAGCTCGAGTCGCTCAACATATTCTTGTCCACTTCCGCTCCGTCGAGCTTCTACGGCTGCTTGGAAATAGCGACGTACTATTTCCATCTTTGCCGCTTCGCGTACCGCTTCATCATCAACGATTGCTTTGCCAGCCATATTGACACCCATATCGGTAGGAGACTGGTAGGGACTTGTACCCAAAATTCGCTCCATCATAGCTTTAAGCACAGGGAAAATTTCTACATCGCGATTGTAGTTAACGGTGGTTTCGCCGTAGGCTTCCAGATGGAACGGATCGATCGTGTTAGCGTCATTGAGATCTACCGTTGCGGCTTCATAGGCGATATTTACAGGGTGCTTTAGCGGCAGATTCCAAATAGGGAAAGTCTCGTATTTTGCATAACCAGCCTCAACACCATGTTTGTGCTCGTGATAGAGCTGAGAGAGACAAGTTGCCATTTTGCCAGAGCCGGGACCAGGGGCCGTTACTACTACAAGAGGATGCGTGGTTTCAATATATTCGTTACGCCCATAGCCTTCTTCGCTTACGATACGTGCCGTATCGTAAGGATAGCCTGCGATAGGGTAGTGCAGGTAGCTTTTGATGCCAAGCGTATCGAGACGATGACGGAAAGCAAGCGCTGAGCTGATTTTCGAACTGAGTAATCACTACACCTGCGGTAGCGAAGCCCATCGATTGGAAAATATCAAGCAAGCGCAACACGTCTTCGTCGTAGGTGATACCAAGATCCCCGCGCATTTTGGATTTTTCAATATCGTTAGCATTGATGCTCACAATAATTTCTACGTCATCAATTAATTGCTTAAGCATGCGAATTTTGCTATCTGGTTCAAAGCCGGGCAATACGCGAGAAGCGTGGAAGTCGTCAAACAATTTGCCGCCAAACTCCAAATACAATTTGCCGCCAAATTGGCTAATACGATCACGGATGTGCTCAGCCTGTAGGGCAATGTATTTGTCGTTATCAAAACCGATGCGCATGGAATAATCCTCTCATCTTGTAGATAGCTGTGATTGTCGTCGTAACCAAATTAGTATAAAGCAGGGCTTGGCGGGCTTATAAAAAATCTGTTATTCAGATTATTTTTCGTTGCAAAGCATTCATGGAGAGAAGCGTTTGAATGCCGAGCTGTCAATTCGAGTACTACGGATGTCGAACGTATCAATCATGGCGTATAGTGA